>PPYF01026615.1_pt1 | contig 94966 bp, 81 predicted proteins | sample 1559871 | NCBI WGS metagenome assembly PPYF01 (sample SAMN08240021, study PRJNA423297) | Human gut metagenome, whole genome shotgun sequencing project.
CAACGAGCAAGCAAAACTTCGATAGTCGATAGACGCATAAAAAAATGTCGCACGATGAAAACGAACAACAACATATCAAACAGACGAGGCAGAGCATCCATCTCCAGTCTCAACCGCATAAAAAAGGTTCTCCTCTGGGGGAGCTATTAAGATCCTATTGGATAACTCAATCCTATATGAGGTTCTGTAATTGGTAATTGCTTATCAAGCATTTTATCAAGTTGTTCCTTCGTTACTACTGCTCCTACATCATTTGCAATAATAAGGTTCGCAATAATCATTTTCTCCTGCTCCTCTTCTGTAAGTTCATCCCAACGTTTATTTTTCATTCTTTCCCAATAATCTCAAGCGTTAGCCTCAGTTTCATTCTTATAACCTATGCCCAGCGCAACTGTGTACATTACAAAAATTATATACCCTATGAAAATAGCTAAGGCAATTATAATTCCAAGAATTATCAATATGATTATCATTAACCAATTCATTATCTTTGAGATTAAATGTTGTTTGTCCTGTAATTGGTACGCATCGCCAGTGTGATTGCTTCTCCAACCAATGCAATGTCGCCGAGAATGTAATGGCGCTGATTGTTCCATTTCACTGTATGCCCTGCAATTTCGGCTGTTTTCAAAAGAGAATTGCGAAATTCTACATCATTAAAATAGGTTGCCGCGCCTATAGCAAAAGCTGTTCCACTGGGGCTAAGATTCAAGATTATCGGACCGGCATCTATATCCATACCAAACCAACATGAATTGTCGTGGTATTCTTTGATGCCAGAGACTGGAAAGATCTGACGGAAATGTATCTTTAATTTCTCATATTGTATCTTGGCAAATTCCGAATCTATCTTAGTCAAATAATAACAGTTGAGCGCAGCATAAGAGCCTTTTACCGGAGCCTCAATCATTTCTTTGTCGTCAAGGAAAGATACCAGCAGTCCGGTTTTGTTATCAATCCATTCAGATTTTGCCCGACATATCCAGTCTTTTACAGTTGAAGAATACTTGCCATCGTTGAGACGTGCGTAATCGGACAGTGCGAGTATGGCAACCATCATATCCGGGACATAAATGGGTTCATAAGGATATGTCGGTATATTCAGAATTGGTGATTGCTTTATGCGTCGACTCATCGCTTCACAGACTGAATCGTGAAGCTGTTTATATCTATTGTCCCCTCCAATTTTTTTGTAGTTGCCTATCATCCAAGCCAGATGACTAAGATAAGAAACATGACTTTCATCTCCATCCAAGGATTCCAGAGGATCTTCTATCCAACGCATTCTATCATACAGACGAAGTTTAGGTGATTTGACTATCTGGATAAGACTATCAATCAAAGCGACAGCACTATCTTTAGTTTCCGGATATAGGTCTGCCATATTGGACAAAGCCTCCGCCAGCATTGAACATGAATACAAAGCCCATTCTCCCTGAAATTGCGCATCGATACCTCCCGGCATCTCGTTGAGGAGTTTGTGTGGCTCTACAACTATCTTTCCGACAAGATAATTCCTTCGCTGGAGCAAATCATTCTTTTCACTATCAAAAGAACCATTGCCCCAACAAGACCAATTTACCCATATTACTTTGACAAAGAGTAACGATAGGATTATAATGAAAAACACCTTATGCCGAATTATGAATCTACACATAAATACTGCCTTGAAATTATTATGCTACTTGATCTTGAGGGTGACGAAATTTGAAGCGTAAGGAAGAGATTGGCAGTGAAGATATTTTGGCGGGGCATCGCCATTATTGGCGCGGTAGAAACAGTAGTTCCAGCCTTGTCCCATGTCGGTATATAGTGCTTCTTTTACACCTTGTGATAGTAGCGCATCAATGAAATTTCCGAATGAAACGATTCCTTGGCTTTCGTAAAGTGCCAACCGGTTGTCGGAATCGAGACATAGGGCACGAAAGACATTTTGATTCCCTAATGGGCGAGTGGTTGGTACTTTAGCACCGTCGTGTATCATCATTTCCTGTGCGAACCCCATGCCTCCTTCCTTTGCGGCCCTGTCCAATGCGAAGGAATAATCCTTGTAGAAAAAACTTGGCCCAGACTCGGCAGACCATGTGAATACTCCCGTGTTTCGCTTACAGCTATAACCTCTGAATCGGACGCCATCCGTAACGTGATCTCCGGCCACATTTGAGTGTCCCTTATCAAACTCGGTTCCTGTGAATGCTCCGGCAAATGCCAAAACAATAGAATCATCGTCAGGGGAAGGTATTTCTCCACATACCATATCCATTTTAAGTCCGCTCATATCCGGTTTGAGACAAATCAAGTCACCGTGTTCGGTTTTGATATGAGAAACAGAAAGAATGTCTGCATCTACTTTGGTGAAATCTCTTACGATTGATTCTTTTATATCGGGGTGAAGTCCACGGGCCACATCAATAAACAGTTTCACGCGAGCAAATACCTCACGCCCACGGTTGCGCCACCATGAAGTACGCCGTCCCGGAGTCTTAGCATTGAATCCGATTGCGTCAATTCCCAGATGTCTTGCCTGATACAAGGCTCTCTCGTTATGATATTTCTGAGAAATTATGACAATCGAATCCTGACAATATACATCACGCATCTTTGCAATGGAATTGAGTGTCCGGATGCCGTCATAATCAAGAACGATGCGGGCAGAATCAACACCTTGTTTAATCAACGAATCGCGCATTGCCACCGGTTCATCATATCCGTTTTCGGTGTTGCGGTAATCGCCGCCACTGACAACGAGCCAGTCAACCTTTCGGGCTTTGTATAACTCCGCACCAGCCTTAATCCTATGGTCAAAATAGTAGTTACGACGCCCATTCCATGTGGAAATAGGCGATGTGCCAAGAATAATGCCGACCTTCCGATGAGGGATACTGTCCACATTTTCATACAATCTCCCGCTGGCATTATATGCTACGTACTGATCGCAGATAATCATTCCCAAAATACTAATTAGTATGATTGAGAATAGCCAGATTGATATTTTTCTTCTCCTTGTCATTTATCAGATGTTTTAGTTGACGCAATCCGGAATGAAGATAAAATCGAATCACCTTTTTTCTCCAGTGTCTCATAACCACGAAGCTCCATCTGAAGATTCAGATATGACGAGGCGGCTCGCTTCTGTAGTTCTTGAAACTCTGATTTTGTCATAACTTTGGAGATTGCAGTTGGTGCAACTCTGCATCGCAAAATTACAACCCATCTGCAACCTCCAAAAGGTGTACTTCAGTTAATGCTTACCCGCGCAGTTTAGTCATCAATTCTCCTAACTTTCCACATTGTACGGTCTAGTTCCTCATCATAGCCGAGTTTTGTCACCATTAAGTTCTCTTCGATATTTATGGTTTCAATATCAATTCCAGATGTACTGAAATCTTTTTTGAATACGTATGATTTCATACCATTTGTTAATGTGATTTCAACACCTTTTCTTTTCCCTTTTGCGGTTCCATACCCCGATATTATTGATTTTACTTTTGCTTCAAAAGTGTCTCCAATTGAGAAGTCTGTGGGCTTATCTACATGCTTTGCACGAGTGTTATGTTTCACTTTGTCATACGGAATAACAATTGGATATTTCATTGTAGAAGTCCAATTCAGAAGAACAACAGCAATCTCTTGACCTTTTTGAGGATGGTCTCGTCTCTTAAGATTCTGAAACTTCACTCCTCCTGAATAAATCAAATCTCTTGAGTCAATTATCCCAAGATTCTTTGCTTGCATAGCCAAGCGGTATGGATAGTACGCATTTAATTTGATAAGGCGACCGTTGATAATACCAACCAAACGACCTCTAAACGTAGATATCTCATCATAAAGATAATCTACTATTATCTCACCTTTCGGAGTATGAATGCCCCATTTTCCCCCAAACTTAACCTTTTTATAGCCTTCCTGAAGATTTATGACAATTTCTTCAATCTTATTGAGATTACTGTCTATCTCCTGTTGTAAAGTACCTTTCTTGATAGTGCTCTTTCCTGCTTCGAGTGGAGTAATAGAAGAATACTCAAAGTTTATCATAACTTTATTATGGCTATCAATAATACCAAATTTGTTATTCCTTTGAGCAATATACTTATCCTCTCCCCAATAAGAAAGAGTTTCGTACATATAGGGGATAATGATGGCGCCATCTTTCTCTAATCCGAATTTCTCAAAGGATTTGGATATCAAGAAACCATTCTGTGTCTGTGAAATAACCTCGGACACAGGTCTGCCGGTATTGTCTATTTTCCCAGATAAAAAGCCCCAGCCTCTTGTCTCATCAGATTTTGTGACTACGAAGCATTTGCCGTCAAAACTATCAACGGAATGATAGATGGGTTCAGCGATTATTTGTCCTGTTGAGGTAATAATACCCCAGTGATTTCCTTTTTTAACTTTTAGGAATTTTTCATCAATTGTAATTATGATGTCATATTGGGGTGTAATTATTTCAATACCATCACTATCAGTAATACCCCAATCACCATCGAAAGATTCCACAATCGAATATCCGTTTGACAGTTTCGATTCGGATTTATATTTCTGTTCCTCAATGATAGTTCCATCTAGTGACAATAACTGAGTACGCCCATTTGATGACACTTTAATTGTATCTTCAGAAGTAATTTCAAGACTATCCCAGGAAATATCCGTAACTTTCACTCCATTTGACTGCCATAGACTCCATTTACCTGAACTGTTATTCTTTTTGAATATCTCGTTCTCGACAAAATAGAACTCCTCCGGCTGTTGACCCTTAAATAGATATTTCTTTATCAAGAGGTGATAGATCGAGGACAGTTTTGAGATTGTTGAGACAACAACCTCGTCTTCCATCGCAAAAGATGAAAGGGGATCAATCACCCCGAACAAGTACCAGTTGCCCTTAGACACATACAAAATGTAGCCATTAGGTAGTAACTCTACTTTTGTGTAATCCGGTTGCAATCGATAGTCGCCGAATCTGTTGACAACACCATACTTGCCATCTTTTTCAACCTTGGCAAAGTCTCCCAGCATAATAGGCTTAGAATCAAAAACGGGTTCAATGAAGATGACATCTTCATATTTAAAGCCCCATTTTTCACCATCAGTAAACGCTTCTACACCACGATTATCTTTCACCATAACTTCAATGGCTCGGTTACGTTGCTGTTCGTAGTTCCAGGCTTCAATAATATCCTGTTTTAATTTCTCCCTTGATAGTTTAAGAGGGCGTTCAGCTGTTGGATGCTTGAGATAGAACGGTTCATCAGCATCATAAAAATAAGGTCGGCAACTGTCTTGTTCAAAATGTATCAGATCAAGTGATATAAGAATGCCGTTCTTCCCATTCTTTTCAATCTGATAATACCAGACGCCGTCTTCATCCAGCCAGTTACACTTTAGCATCAATTCTCCTCGTCGTTTTGATTCTTCCTGAGCTTCAAGGTCGAATACAAATACGTTTCGCTTATTTGTGAAGAATATATCCTTTGAAACTGACCTTCTCAATTCATTGTAATCGACAATAGATTCAAGACCAAAAATCCAAAAAACTTGTCGGTGATTAATCAGATAGAAAATATCTCGGTCATGTACGCGAGCCACATGTGTAGTTGGTGTAACCAGCTCGAACACAACATCAATATCGTTGTAGCGTGCCGTTACATCTGCAAGTCGCCTTTTCATTATAGGCAACTCATCTGAATTTATATAAACACTATCTTCAACATCAGACAATCCCTTTTTTTTGCTAAGATCTGTTCTCAAAGAGTTGGTCAGTAGATTCCGTAATTCTTTCAGATATGAAAAATCGTTCTCTCCATTGACTCCATCATCAATAGTCATAGTATAGGAATTATCTCTTTTAAGATCACAAGGAATATTCTTTACCGCATGAGTAAAAAATTGGACTTCTTTGCTCTTTAATCCAAACCCTACGCTACGACTTGAAATCTTTACCATATTGCCACAACATGGGCAGGTTAGGTAAGGGATACCTGTTCTTGCTGCTTCTTCAAGTTCAAATCTCATTCGAGATATTTCTTCTACAGACTTGTGAAGGAATATCTCGTTGGCTGTAATAAAAGAGTTTGAACGATGATTGAACACCTTGTCTATCAGTCTCGCTGTCTGAGAGTAGACATTATCATTTTCAATTACAGGAAAATCAACAGTGACTACATCTTTTGAAGGAGGAATCGGTTTTTGGCGATATGGGAAGTGAAGTTTCCTGTACCGAGGCTTCTGTGCCTGTGATTCGCTTTTGGCAGGAGTATTTGAGGGTTCAGAGGGTATAACTGAAGATGATGACTCAGTCTGAATAGGATCTTGATCATGAACATCGGATGTAGATGCCGTTAATTCAGCTATTTTAATCTCATATTCCCGGACTTTAGATTTAAGCCTTTCAATTTCTTTGTCTCGTTTAATCAGTTCATTGAGAGTAGGGGCATTTCTTAATGTATTCTCCAGTTCTGCAATGCGTTTATCAGCTTGCGTGAGAGCTTTCTCTGTACTATGGACTGCGTCATATTGTGCGGAAATAGATTGCAATTCTTTCTTCAAATTCTCACACTCCTGAATCTTCTGGTTTAGAAGACTTTTCAATTCACTCTTGTTGATGCGAATCGAACAGAGTTCTTCATTTAGACACTGAATATCTGATTCAAGATCTGAGATTGTCTCTTGCTTTTGTTTTACGTCATTTCTAAGGGCATTCAGCAATTCTTCATCTACGAGTTTATTCTGAAGTTCATTAAGCTTTGTCAATAAGTCTTGCTTGTCAGCCTCTAAAACCTCATTCCTTGATGTAAGAATACCAACCTGTCCATTGATTTCAGACAACAAATTGGCCAACCTCTTCAACTCTTCTTCAAGAGATTTGCAGGACTCTTTCAATCCCGTCAATTCAGCCTCCTTAGAGAGTAGAATATCCGATTTTTCGTTCAGTGCTTTCTCCGTTTCGGCTGATATTATATGAGCTTCACTTAACTGATGAGTCAATTCTTGTATCTTGATTTCAAGAGCTGACTTCTGAGAATTTAGATTCTCTATTTGTTCTGTGGCAAGTCTTAAATTTTCATCAAAACGCTGAGCCTTAGTATTATTATCTTTGATTAGCTTTTTCTGATCTTCGATAAGTCGTTCCAGCTCATTCTTTGTCGATTCAAGACCATCAATTTGCTGACGATACTCATTAATCAGATTATTATCGTTTTTAGATTCGGACTGTTTCTCAGACAAGCTCTGCTCCAGAGCAAGGATTCTCTGATCCTTAGCAGATAACTCAGTATCCTTGGCTGTGATTGTACCCCGAAGACTATTTACACGATTATTTAAATCAGAAATATCATGATTTAAGGATTCTATACAGGAAGATAATTGTTTCTTCTCTCGTCTGATATTACTTACGGCCGTTTCAGATTCTGCCAAAGCTTTCTGCTTTGACTGAATCTGCTTTTGAAGAGAAGATATTTCTTCTGAAAAAAGTCCTTTGAATATAGATTTAAAGAATTTCATAATTAATCCCAATCATTGAGGTTGTTGATAAAATCGTCGAGGTCAGCATCACCGAACTCAGAAGAAAGTGCGCCAGTGTTGATATGGCAGTCGTAATCGACTTCCGTATCATTCACGGGGTCATTGTTAAAAATAATATTGTAGGTATCTTCCATCAGTCGATTCCGTTAATGATGTTATACAGATTCTCGAATTTATCGACAACTCCGTAGCGTGTCGTATTGGTCGATATAGAATTGAATAGCTGTTTGGCACATTCGGTCTTAGCCTTTTCTACACCGCGAAGCTCCATCTTGTCGAGTGAGCCTTTGGTTTCGGCAACAAAGAATACATGGCGAACAGTACCTTCTTCAAACACTATCGCCCAGTCGGGAGCATAGTAACCGACCGGTGTGGGAATTTTGAGCTTGCGCGGCAGCTTGGCAAAGATAAGGACTTCCGTGGCTGATTGCAATGAAGCTGCGAAGTTGCGCTCACCGTCGCTATCGTAGGATACGTATGGCGTAATATGCTTTGACAACTCAATCGCCTTGTTGACATTCAGCCTACGCTCAGGTACGAAAATCGTGCTGTCGTATGGCTCGGCCTTAGTGGGATTGTAGGTGATATGGTCAACAATCATTGTCGCTTTTTCTTCGCGGATAGCTTTGATGACGTTGCGGATAAACTCTTCCGGGTTATTCTTAAAAAGCAATGCTTTCATTCCGATACCCTTAAGAATTTTCACAACGGTGCGACGGGTTAAACGAGCGCCTTTGGCGATGTCGCCCACCACGTCATACGGCACAGACGAAGTGGAAACGTCCGTAAGTTCTCGAGTTGTGGACTTAGTATTCCCAAATTCCGTTACGTTTACTTTATCCTGATCTCCTGTAACCATAACGTACTGAAGTTTGGTTACAGTAAGATTTTTATTCAGATTGTCAATAGCCTTTTCTATAAGTTCATCGCTATTGTAGTGAACGGTATAGACATACTTGTGGTTAATCTCGTTCCAGAGTTTCTGAAAACGCTTGTCTGAAAAATTGTCGTTGAGTGCATTATCTGGTGTAGTCGGCGATACTTCCTCAACCATTTCCTCAAGGACTTTGGGATTGAATATACCGGCGATGAGTTTCTGCATCCCTGCTTCAATATTCTTTATAGGAGAATCTTCCGGCAATATCATCAACTCGTCAGCTTTTGCATCAGCGTGATATTTTGGTGTCAGGTTGCCATTGCGCGTAACGTAACCGCTCTGATATAGATAACCCAAAATCAGAGTGGCATCCATAAGGTCTATGGTATGTTTTTCGCCATTGGCATCCGTCACGACCTTTCCGATAAAGTAATCCTGTGAAGCAGCAGTTACGCGGTCGCGCAGAGCTTCGCGAGTCTCACGTTGTAGAGCGACAGTGAAGTCCGTATAGCTTTCGTTTGCAATGACTGTCAGTTGGTTCACCTCGTGAACATCCTCGCCGAGAAGTTCCTTATCCTGGCGGATACCATTCTTGTCAACGCAGATACGCAAGCCACGGCCAACCTCCTGGCGTTTGGCTGTAGTCGAATTGCTGTGGCGTAGCGTACAAATCTGGAATACATTTGGGTTATCCCAGCCCTCACGGAGTGCCGAATGGGAGAATATGAAGCGGGTTGGTTCTTCAAAACTTAGCAGCCGTTCCTTATTCTTTAGGATAAGATCGTATGCCGAGGTGTTGTCCTCAGAATCTTTCTCTTTTGAATTGATTGCCCGACCTTTCTTGTCAATAGAAAAATAGCCCTTATGTGTTTCGTATGGTTTGAAACTTTGCAGATACCTATCGTAAGGTGTATCAAAGATTGTAATAAAATCGTTGACAATTCGAGAGTATTCTTCCTCGAAGATACGCTGGAACTTACCCTTTACCTCATTGCCGTCCTCGTCATATTGGCGATAGTGGCTCACTTCGTCAATGAAGAAAAGGGAGAGGCACTTTATGCCACGGTTGAAAAGTTCTTTTTCTTTCGTGAGGTGGGCAATGATGGTTTGCCTTATCTGGACGCGCTGCATCGCTTCCTCGTTGGTATCGCCGACCACATCGCCGCAATAAATTGTAGTGCCGTTAAGGAATGTGACGTAGCCACGACCACGGGGATTTATTTCAGAGATAACGAAGTCCTCGTATTGTGCAAGACCAGAGGCTGCAAATAGAGAATCGCCGGTTGCAAACTTTTTCACTTCACGACGGATAGAGCCATCGGCCCGCTTACACTCTAATTCAATGCGTACTTCCGGCGGACGCTTGGGCGAGAGCACCATGCCGTCGATATACATATATCCGCTCGTACCTTTGAGATTCTTGATCTCGAAGCCCTGCACCTGAATACGCTTGACGAGTTGTTCTCGGTAAGCGTCGTAGGCATCAAGCGCATATATGGTATCGTGCTTGGTTTTATGTGTGGCAGAATAGTTGAGCACAAAGAGGGGCTTGAACTTTGCGAGCGCTCCCTGGGTTGCGGCACCCTCCATCTTCTGTGGCTCGTCCATGATGATTATCGGACGGTTGGCGGCTATGACATCAATCGGACGGCGCGAGCCAAATTCATCACGCTTCGAGTAGATTATGCGGCTCTCTTTGCTTTTACCACCCTCTTTCATGGAGGTTGCAAAAGCCTGAGTATTGATAATCATAACCGAGATACCGCTGTCTTGCGAGAACTGATCGAGCTGATTGAGGTTCGAGCTGTTGTAGACAAACCAACGTGTTTTCTTTCCGTAATACTCCATGAAATGGTCCTCAAGCATACGGAAAGATTTGGCAACGCCCTCGCGGATGGCTATGCTCGGTACAACGATGATGAACTTGCTCCAGCCATATTGCTTGTTGAGTTCAAACATCGTCTTGATATAGACGTAAGTCTTACCCGTTCCGGTCTCCATCTCGATGTCGAGATTAACCACACCATGCCCGGAGGCAAGAGTGGTGCTCGGCACGATTTGGTTTTGAATCTGAATATCGCGTATATTGTCGAGAATCTGCTCCTTGTCAAGCTCAACATCTGCATTACGATAGCCTGCTTCTTCCTCTTCTGAGAAGATAGAGCCTTTGGCTATTTTGCCAATGTCGCGGCGATAGTGTTTCGGGTCACGCTTGGGTTGCCCCCGGAACACATTTACAGTATCTTCGACGGCCTCCGTCTGATATCCTTGTATCTTAAACTGAAATTTCATTGTTACGCAATTTTGGAAAGCCAAGCTGTAAAGACTTGATTTCTGTCGAGTTCTTTAATATCAGTTTTAGATGTTAAAGTAGAAATAAAGGATTCACTTATGACATCATCAAAAATTCCGTCTCCGATATCATCATCTTTGACAAGAAGAATAGGGATACCTATCATTGTCGCCATCCCTACCTCGACTTCATTCCAAGGAGTGGAAAGCCATGTGTCATTTAAAAGCTGTTCCCCACTCATACCTGGCCTGTACACGCCTTCTTTTATAAAAGTTTGTTTTGTTCCAAAGGCAATCATTGCGGCGCATTTTTCAATAGCAGCCTTAATTTGGGAAAGTTGGCCAAAGCGCGGGTAGGTATCACGGTTATAATATATAACCTCATATCCGAGCTTCATAAGATATTGACGATAAGCGGCAACTGTCATTTCATCTGCTTTAGACATATTACCCGGCATACTGAAGAATATGGCTTTTTCTACTTTAATATTGCTTGTCGTTATAGGTATTTCTGATGTAAAAATCCCATCAACAAGCAATTCCTTTATCTCATTAGGAACATTAGTTGCTTTGGAAAAATCGGCACCATTCAAAATAACATTCCTGAATCTGGCATTTGTCAAATCAGCACCGACAAAGTTGGCTTTAGAAAAATCACTGTTCTTAATAATGGTTCCATATAGGTGTGCATTATAAAGAATTATTCCGACGGCATCCACATTATCCACTAATCCATAAGTCAGATTGGACATAAAGAGATCTGTGTAATGTAATTTAAGCTTGTATGATTTCGAGCCGAGATACACGTTTTGCAAATTTGTACGTTGTAGGTCGGCTGTCGATAGATCGGACGCATATGCAAGTCCATCGGCTAAAGTCTTTTGATATACTCCGGTAGGAAGAGTACGTAGAATTGAAGAGATTACATCGACCGTTTCCTTGTGAAGATATTTGGTCTTGCCAATTTTTAATGAAAGGAAACGACGCAACAACACGGCAGCTGATAATTGAGCTGCAGGATTATCAGAAGAGAGATTTTCGACAATTTTATCGAAACTCTCGTTAGCTTCTTCCCGTTTACGTTTATTGCTTTTTATTCCGGTATACTCTAAGAACCAATTAGTAGCGAGTATTATAAACGGTATCAGAAAGGCAAGGATTGCTACGTAAGCACTGGCGAAATCCCAATTCATAGTTTTAGAGTATATGGGTTGTTATCTTCTTCTCGTTGGAGTAGGATTCGATGATCTGGTCGAAGTTGTCGAGCACATTGTCGTTGGCAGCCGAGGCGTCACGAATAACAAGATGCGTCGGAAGCAGCTTCGCCATTTCCTCGATGGTTGTTTCGTTCACGTCCTTGTCGAAGCAAGCGAGCAGGTAGTCATCATCGACTGAGAACACCTCTTTACCTGCGATTTCCTTACGTTCAATATTAGCAGAGAGTTCGATGCCAAGGTCAAGCATAACTTGGAAAAGCAGGTCTTCGCTGGAGCGGTCAGCCTTGATATTATCGACAAGGCTGTCGAGCAACGACGGCTCAAACTTATCGGGAGTATAGAATACGTCCTCCATATTCGACGAGTCGAGTTTGAGGACACGGAAGCCGATGTCAAGATCTTGACCTTGCAGACCTGCTTCCTCTTTAATCTTTTTCCCTGCAAGGCGAATCCGTTCTTCTCCAATCTTACAAATATTGATGAATCCTTCATCTTTCTTCGCATCACTCACAAGTTCGGGTAATTGAACAAGTATGAATTTACAATGAGTATTTTTCTCAGAGTTTGATTTCATGAGAGCATGTGCGGTGGACGCCGAGCCTGAAAAGAAATCAATAACAATAGAATCATCATTAAGATTAGCCAATGTAATCAATCGTTGCATAAGTCTGACTGGCTTGGGACCATCGAACACGCCTTTATCACCAAATAAGGCAACGACTTCTTTTGCACCTTCTTGGCTATGCCCAACCTCTTTGTAAAAAAGGATTGAAGTTGGAGCCATGCCATCAAACTTCAACTCTGAAAGGAATCGCTTTATACAGGGGACACTATTGCCATCTGAACCGAACCAAATTCGATTGTCGGCGAGTCTCTCGCGGAACGCGTTCCGCGAGAGCCTCCAGCAGCGAGCTGCTGGAGGCTCTACAATACGCCCGGAGGGCGTTGTTATTGGATAGTCCGATTCCTTGTTGTATGTCTTTACTGACATATCGCTTGGCTTCCACGGACCTCTTGGGTCATTGTCTGGATTTGAATAGCGTGCATTAGCTTCTTCTGTTCGTTCCAATCGTCCAATCTTAAAAGAATCAATATTCTTTGCATACATTATTATGTAATCATGGCTATTAGAAACGAATTTTGCATCATTCTTGGGCGAATATGCCCTTTCCCATATCAATTGAGCGACAAAGTTGCGACCCCCGAATATTTCATCACATACTTTTCTCAAGTTGTCTTGCTCGTTATCATCTATGGAGATAAAAATAACGCCATCCTCAGAAAGAAAATCGCGAGCGACTTTGAGTCGAGGATATATCATATTCAGCCAATCGGTGTGAAAACGACCATTGGCTTCGGTGTTGCGCTGCATGGGGTCATCGTGCATTTGATTGCCATCGGCATCAAACGCTCCATTGCCTTGCTCGAACTCATCTTTGCCCTGAGCGAAATCATCATTATAGACGAAGTCATTACCTGTATTATAGGGAGGGTCAATGTAAATCATCTTGACACGACCGAGGTAGGTTTCGCGGAGAACTTTGAGGACATCGAGGTTATCGCCCTCAATATAAAGATTTTCGGTCGTATCGAAATCAACCGATTCTTCACGGCAAGGGCGCAGAGTGAGATTGACCGGCTCGTTTGCCAGACGGGACGCAGCTCGTTTGTCGGGCCAGGTGAACTGATAGCGTTCTTCGCCATCGTCGAGCGAGTCATTCGACAGTTCCGCGCGGAGCTTGTCGAAGTCGATGGCCAGCTCCGGCTTGCCATCCTTATTTAGTCGCTCCGTGACGCACTGCGGAAACAACGCGGCAATCTTCTCCACGTTGCCGCCCACTACATCACGGCTTTGCATTTTTAGTTTATCCATATATGATTTGTTCTAATTTTGTCTTGTATTCTTTGAAGAAATATTGCGTTTCAGAATATACGTTATGTATACATATATCAGAGAACTCTATCATTATGTCATTAAAAGGATGATTCTGCTCTTTGAAAAATGGGTAAAGGTAAGATTTCTCGTTTAATGATTGTCTAATCTTGGCCCGTCCCTCTTGAGAGTTATAATCAGAAACATCTAATCTGAAAAAACATATAAAAGTTGAGTAAAGCTCTAAAAGTCTTTTATAGTGCTCTGTCTGATTAGAATAATATGAGTCACATTCAGGGAGTGCTGAGAGTTCCAAGGAAAGAGAATACCAAACTTTTTTAGTTTTCTCTATTCTTCCTTTTATATATTCGCAGATTTCAGAACCCGACTGTTTATGTTGTTGCCATCTTTTATTCATTATACTGATTTCATCCAAATCGAATAATGAGATATAGTCTGATAATACGGGACGCAACGTTACAAGTGCAGATAAACGACTTTCGTACTTAAGAGTACGAAGTGTTAAATCCCGATTTTGTTCGTTCTGCATTTCGTTCGATTTACGATTTAATTCGTTTTCGGATTTATTAGATTCTCTATTTTCTTCATTCTGAATGTCATTGCTCTTTATCTGTTTGTAAAGTACAATTATTGTAACAGCACAGAAAATAAGTGAATTGATGTAAGAAGCCAAAAAGTTAAGCCACACAACAACCGAGTTGTCTCCACCGATATTGCTAAAATTCCACTTTGGCAATAACCAATTCAACAACGGCGGAATTATAAGAACGATTAGAATAACTATGGGCACCCAGAACCTATCAAAAAAGGAGTTATTATTAGTTTTCATAGCATGGATTTTAATTTTTTGATTTCAGCATATAATTCCCGTTGACGGCGAGGTTGAGAAGTGGATCGCATTAAGCGTTCCAGCGACTCAATCTGACGAACAAGTTTGGCCCGTTCTTCATCGACTTTAATTTGTTCGGTGAGAGAGTTCCCTTCGGCGACCTCCAATTCACCGACAAAAGCGACGATATTCTGCCAAACGGCATCGAGATTTAAGCCGTCGAGTGGTACACTTACATTGTCAAGAGGCTGCCATGATGAAGTGAACAGCTTAGTATGATAGACCGCAAGTAGAGCGTTGTCCTCAGAGCGAAGAAGGTATATTACGCGCTGCGGAATACTTTTAGCGAGAAGGACGATACTCTTTGTGTCGAAGTTGCGTGATTTGAGCGACACTTCGATAACGAAAATCTCCTTAACTTCGGCACCCTCAGCGATAGCCGGGAGGGTGCGCGGTGCAATCCAGTTAACGAAGTCAAGATGCGAAACATCCCCATCGAAACTTTCACGTTGCGATGGTTTCCAGTCGAACCGCTTATAAAGCTGCACTTTCGGTAGCGGTCGCTTGACTTCTGTAGATTGCGGCAGGCCTAACATAGTTATTCTTTAGTTGGGACGAGTTTTTGGACAATTTAAGATATTCTGATATTCAGCTTATTATGTACTTCAACCATTGTTTTTAGTCTCATTTTTGGACGTCGTTTGGACATGGTTTTGGCCACTTTGAGTTTGAGAACTTCGTTTCTGGAGTTCTTCCAAACCAATGCTGATCGCCTCAACTAAGAGTTCGGAACTTTTGATAAAAGATTCGCTTATAGTGTAATATGTGCCAGATCCTATTCCATTCTTTTTGAGAGTTCCTCTTTCTACTAACGAATCAATTAGCGAGCGGACTTGTCGTCTGCTCAAATGAGGCTCCAACAAGGCTGCGAAATCTCTCATTTTCGCGCTGGAGAATTGCGATAAATGGGCAAATATTAGAGGCATAGCCTGCGAGGTATTCCAATTGGCTTTCTGGCTATATTCTCCTTTATTATCACTAAATTCATAATAACTTCGGGATAATATATAATATGTGCCACTTGTTTGGCCTCTCTTTTCGATAAGGTTCCTATTCAAGAGACTGTGTATAATATTCTTAGGTACCGAACGGGAATTGTTTTTCCGAATCTCGTCCAAAGCAATTACCTCGAAAACAGAAAGCTTTTCTTCATCTTTCAAATCACGTTGCTCAGATTCAAGAAACAATGCGAATGAAACATCCTTGATTGCGGCAGAAATATGTAGTTCCACTCGAAAGAAATCAGAACGGCTATAATCCGGCTTTTCTTTCCCCTCGGAAATCGTCTCCCTGAAAATCTTATCTACACCTTGTCCAGAACGTTCGACTAAACCGGTGACTGCCATAACATCGGCAAGTAATCTGTTGCGAGGAGTACTTGGCACCTCCAAAAGGTTGTCAATAGTAACACCTAAAGGAAAGCCACCTGCATTGATGACAACAAAAAGTTCAGGATATAATTTGATAACCACCTCACTGGTTTTGCGATAGTCTCTATGAGCTATAGCGTTATTTATAGCCTCTCGAATGACATCTTCACGAAAATACGGTATATTATCGATATATGAATTGTTTTGGATGTCTATTTTGCTGTTACGCAGATTAATGTCGTGCCAAAGTTCATCTATTATTCTGAAGAATGGTCCACAGTATTGTTGCCGGTTATCAAATGTAATGGAGGCCTCTGATTTTCTATATTCAAGTATGATTGACGCTTGAGGAAGATATTTTTGGATACACTCTTTCTTGCCTAACAGAATTAATGCTGCGTAAGTGACCTTATTGCCATTAATTAATTTGACGTCACTCAATGCTTGTTTGTTTGAAAGGGCTTTGAAATGCTTATTATTTTGTTTATCTGAATACCGCTCCTTAAATATCCTGATGGCTTCCGTATCAAGATCAGATAGCTTAAGACCAGGGCATATTTCAGACGAGAAATCTGGTTCTGTTTCTTGTAAGACGCTAAAGGTTTGCTCGACCGGCATAGGTAGCAAGTCTTCACCAACTCGAGTAAGATAGACATCTTCAAAGCTGAAAAGGCGACCAATGGGACGACCTTCTACTTCTATTACAACTACACGACCCGTCTTTGATGTTGGATTTTCAAAGAGTTCATATATACTCGTTAAAATGCCAGTGTCTTTGTAAATTTTGTTTTCCAATTTACCCAATGCATTGAGGCATTGCTGAGTTCCGACAACATAATGAGGATAAGAGTCGTGCATTCCGAGGACTAATGCACCACCTCCAGCATTGCACAATGCAGTGACATAACCAAGAATACATTTGCGCCGATCTTTGGGATTTGGTTTTGTCCCCCCGTCATAAGCAAAATTACCATGTTCAGCAGCCTTGAATTCAACATGGTCTTCCGATTCACGGAGTCCTTTAAGATATTCTATAGTATAAATTCCCATATTTAACGGATAATTAAGAAACAAATAAGCTCAAAGTCATCGAGGCCACGAACTTCGTTGCCGAATAGCGAGCCGGTATCGCCGTCGAGGAACGAAAAGAGGTCGGTCGATTCCTTAACCTTGATAAGCGACGAGATGGCATCGCCGAGCAGACGGGAGTATGTTCCCATACGCTGACCGTCGCGAGTTTCGGCGTTGAACTTGCGACATAGTTCAAGTATAGGTTCGGACTTGCCACGGCAAAGGTGGCGCATACGGTCGAGAAGGTCTTTCGGGTCGAGATGATCTACAATTACCTCGGAGTCCTTCGAGATATAGACCATATAAAACGGGTGGAGCCTGTTCTTACGGTCGATGTTGATTTCGTTATTGCGATTTTTGAGCACGAAAATAACACCAGGAGGTGCGTCCTTATCGGAAGCGACGAGGGCATGAAGCCCCATCGGTGTATGCTCGATGTCGTGCCTCTGCTTCATGTAGTCGAGCAAGTCTAAACGAAATTCATTCAGGCCCAGGTCCATTATGGATACACCGGTGTTCATTTCCTCAATATCGACGACTTCCTCTTTTAGGCGTTCCAACTGGTCGCGGCGATATTTGAGGTCGCCCTGTTCCTCGGCTGAAAGGGGATTGTCATCGCCGGTGGCGGTAAGAACCGATACTTTCATACGAGCCTCGACACGGCCTTTGAGATTGATATAATCGTCAAGGTCCATGTCGGGCCAATAGTTGACGAGCTGAATCACCGCGTTGCGCGAGCCGATGCGGTCGATACGACCGAAGCGCTGAATGATACGCACGGGGTTCCAGTGTATATCGTAGTTAATGAGGAAGTCGCAGTCCTGTAAGTTCTGACCTTCCGAGATACAGTCGGTAGCGATAAGCACATCTATTTCCTCATTAATATGGGGATAGATTGTCGCCTTTTCCTTGGAAATCGGCGAAAACAGCGTAAGGCCTTTGTTAAAGTCCAGTTTCTCTCGTAATTTTAGGGTCGAGCGAGCTTCGACGTCTCCCGACACAAGGGCTGTGTTAAGCCCTGTACGCTCCTTAATGAGCGGTGCTATGTTCTCGTAGAGATACTGAGCTGTGTCGGAGAAAGCCGTGAAGACTATTATCTTCTTGTTGTCACCATTGATAGGATTGGCAAACTTATTACGGATCTCCTCAATGAGCATCTGCAGTTTGCTGTCATGTTCAGGGGTGATGTCGGCAAGCATGAACAGCAGTGTGTTCAGATTGTCGAGGTCCTTGGCAAGATAGCCGCGCCATTGAACATAGTCCATATCCTCCAGTGCGATTTTGGTCTTCTTGTTCCCGATAAAGACGGTGTCCTCCCTCTCGTCGAAGTCGAGACCGTATGAGAAATCATAATCGCAGACCATTGAAGGTTCTTGCTTGGCGGCAAGTTCATCTATGGCATTTATCGTAGCTTCGATATATTTTCTGATTCGTTCAAGGGTCAGGCGGAACGAATTGACAGAACTTTCGAGACGTTTGAGCAGGTTAATGCTCATAAGTTGCCTGATGCCACGTTCACGGCCACTGCGCGAAAGATTGCTAAAACGTCCATCCTCGCGCACTTCCATATATTTCTCCAGTTTGCTCGGCAGGATGAAATCGGAAGGTGTGTAGATGGCGAGGTTTAGTTCCGTCACACTGACGAAAATATCATTGAAGCTGACCGCAGTAGGTAGGTCAGTAAGTTTGGGAGCGCGGGAGATTGGTTTCAGTCTCTCCGGGAATTTTCCGATGTCGGTGGTATCGTAATATTGCTCGATATGCTTGCGGGAGCGGGCAATGGTTACGCTGTCGAGGACTTCAAAGAAATCGAAGCTCAACATTTCGAGCAATGTCTTTGTGGTTCGTTCCTCGGCAGGAAGTTTCGACCAACGGTTGAACGCGGTCTGAGCCTGACGAAAAATATCGTCGAGAGAGCTTGATGTTTTGAGCTGCGCGTCCATAATCGAGCTGTCTCCCTCGTAAGCGAGGGCAAGCTGATTGCGCAGGTCGTTGAAGCGATTGTTGACCGGTGTAGCCGACAACATAAGCACCTTGGTCTTGACCCCGGCGCGGATAACCTTGTTCATCAACTGGAGATAGCGGTTCTCGCGCGGATTCTCGTCATTCTCGTCGGTGGTAACTTTGCCGCCGTTACGGAAATTGTGGCTCTCGTCAATTACCACAAGGTCATAATTGCCCCAGTTTATGTGTTCGAGGTCGAGGCCGTTGCTCTGACCCGACGAGCGCGACAGGTCGGTATGATAGAGAATATCATAGCGCAAACGATCGGCAACGAGAGGGTTATTGACATAGTTGCTACGGTATGTAACCCAGTTGTCGTGCAGTTTTTTGGGGCAAAGAACGAGAACGGACTTGTTTCGGTTTTCGTAATACTTTATGACCGAAAGTGCGGTGAATGTCTTGCCAAGACCGACGGAATCGGCGAGGATACAGCCGTTATACTTTTCGAGCTTGTTGATGATGGCAAGAGCCGCATCACGTTGGAAATTGTAGAGCTTGTTCCAGATAACGCTTGACTTAAAACCTGTAGCTTCATTGGGAAGCACATCTTCCGAAATATCTTCAAGAAATTCGTTGAAGATATTGTAGAGTGTAACAAAATAGATAAACTCCGGGGAGTTTTCTTTGTAAGCGTTGGTGATATTGTCGAGCACTTTCTCTGTAACGACCTGAAGTTTGTCTCCGTCGTTCCAAATCTGATTGAAGATTTGAAGATACTGTTGAGAGAATGGTGCCTCCATCTTATTGATTGCGATAGCGAGGCTATTACCGCGCTCGCAACCTAACTCAACTGTGGTAAAGCCTCCAAGTGGCATATATGTAGTGTCGTCAATAGTGGCAAATGACGGCATCCCGGCATTGGTGCGGTTGGATTTGAAGCAAACCTTTTTACGAATCCACTCAGCACACTCTTTCGCAACGGCTTTTAAAGAAAGTTCATTGCGAAGCTTGATTTCAAACTCGGAGCCATAGAGGTCACGTTCACGATTAAGACGTGGAATGTAGAACTCGCGCTTTTGCTTGTCAGCCTTTTCGGTTATGAAAGAAGGCGAAGTGAAAATAAAGCGAAGTTCAGATATATCTGAGAGTTGCTCTTTCAGTTCTTGAAATGCATATATGGAAAAACATGACGCGGCAATAGCCACCTTGGAGCCTGTGTGCAAGGTGGTTGCCATATCGTCTTTTAACGTCTTATTTACGTTGTCTATAAATTCCATATAAACAAGATGAGAACACCCAAGTAGCATCTGAAGGCCGACCAAAGCCCGTAACGCCTACATGAGTATTCTCAAAGTATTCGGCTCTCGCCGTATGTCTTTGTGATAATTACTTGGTCATTTTCAGATTAGCGTTGCTATCAATAGATGCAAAGATAACTATTTTTATTGAGATTGGCAGTATGCGATTAAAAAATATCCCTTTTTTATCGGGCTATTACGAATCGAAACAAGCCTTTCCCAGCGAAAATATCACATCACCAGTTGACATCACAACGCAAAGATCTTAAAACTTCGCGAGCCCGTTGCGCCTCCGCGCGTTTTTTCTGTTGTGAAAAACAACCGCCGCGACAATCGGGGATTGTCGCGGCGGGAGGTGTGGGGTTATGTCGGGGTTATTTCCTGAAGAGGCGGAGAAGCTCTCCGATCCAGAGCACCAGTGAGGTGCCTCCGATGATGATCACCCAGTCGATGGCTTTCAGTGGGACGACATTGAAAAACTCTCCTCCGATGCTCACGATCAGGATCTGGCCGAAAAGGATGAGGAGGGCGATGAGCCCGAAGCCTTCGCAGTCTTTGAAATGGAATGCCGAACGGCCTGTCTCGAAAGCGCGTGCATTAAACATGTTCCAGAACTGGAGGAAGACAAAGATCGTGAAGAAGAGCGAGAGCTCGTAGGCGCTGAGTCCGGTGTTCGGCCCCATGGCCACATGTCCGACCTGAGTGAGGCATGTGATATCTGTATGCTCGAAGTAATAGAGCAGCGCTAAAAGGAGGAGGAAGAAGATTCCTCCGACCCCGATGATCGATCTCCACATCGGGCTGTTGATGATGAACGCCTCGCGAGGGCGTGGTTTCTCTTTCATCACCGACCGCGAGGGGGGCAGCGAGGCGAGCGCCATGGCCGCGAAGGTGTCCATGATCAGGTTGACCCAGAGCATCTGGGTCACCGTCAGCGGAGACTGCATCCCCATGAAGGCCCCGCAGAGCACTATGAAGCAGGCCGCCACATTCACCGTCATCTGGAAGAGTATGAAGCGCTGTATGTTCTGATATAGTGACCGGCCCCACATCACTGCCCGGCCTATGGAGGAGAAGGAGTTGTCGATGATGGTGATGTCTGACGCCTCCTTGGCCACCGATGTGCCGTCGCCCATCGAGAGGCCGACATGCGCCGTCTTGAGAGCCGGGGCGTCGTTGGTGCCGTCGCCTGTCACGGCCACGACCTCATTGTTGGCCTGCAGGGCCTCCACGAGGCGTTTCTTGTCCATCGGACGTGCACGGGCTATGATCTTCAGGTCGCCGACACGTTCTTTCAACTCCTTATCGGAGAGCTCGGCGAACTCAGTGCCGGTGATGATGTTGCGGTCGCCGTCCGCGGTATCGTCCCAGAGTCCGATCTGACGCCCGATCTCTTTCGCGGTGCCGGGGGTGTCGCCTGTGACAATCTTTACCTTGATGCCGGCGTCGATGACCTCCCTGACCGCCATCGGCACATCGGCGCGCACAGGATCGGAGATCGCCACGATCCCGAGGAACGTGAGGTTGCCGGCCACGACACGGCCGTCTTCGATGGTCTTGTCGCCCGGCATGATCTCCTGCCAGGCGAAACCGAGAGTGCGCATGGCCTGGTTCTGATATTCGAGGAGCCTGGCGTCGATCTCGGCTTTTGTAACTCCGGCGGTGTCGCGGCACATGCCGAAGACGATCTCCGGAGCCCCTTTCACGTAGAGTATGACCTTCCCAGATGCCGACTTCACGACAGTGGCCATATATTTGCGCTCGGTGGTGAAGGGGAGTTCCTCCAGGCGCGCCGCTTTCTCACGGATATCGAGATAGTTGACGCCTCTCTTCCGGAGCCACAGGAGCAGGGCTCCCTCCGTGGGATTGCCGAGCACCTGGGGTTTCGTGTCGGAGAGATCGAGCTGCGCGGTGGAATTCACGGCGATTCCCTCAGCAAGTATATCGTCTGACGGCTCTCCGAAGAAATCGGCCTTGTAGACCTGCATCTGGTTCTGGGTAAGTGTGCCGGTCTTGTCGGTGCATATCACAGTTGTGGCGCCCATAGTCTCGCAGGCATGCATCTTGCGCACGAGATTGTTGGTCTTAAGCATGCGGCGCATGGAATATGCGAGCGAGAGGGTCACAGCCATCGGGAGTCCTTCAGGCACGGCGACCACCACGAGGGTGACGGCCACCATCAGGGTCTGGAGGACGAATGCCAGAAGCGACATCCAGTCGAATTCCGGCACGTTGATGAAATACATCACGATGCGGCCGGCGATGATGGCTGCCGCGAAGCCGTAGGATACTCTGGTTATAAGCTTGCCAAGTCCGTCGAGCTGCTCGTTGAGCGGGGTCTTGACACTGTCGTCGATCTGCGCGGCCTCGAACACCTTGCCATTCTCCGTACTGTCGCCTACCGCGAGCACGCGCATGACGCCGTGTCCCTCCATGATCTTCGTGCCCCGCATGGCATGGTTGCTCGGGAAGGTGGCATCCTTGTCAAATTGTGCCTGATCGGTGGTCTTGTGGCATATGGGTTCGCCGGTAAGGGTCGACTCGTCGATGTTGAGCATGACAGCCTCGAGCAGTTCACCGTCGGCAGGCACCTCCTCTCCGGTGTTGAGGATGACGATATCTCCGACCACGACATCTTTCCTGGCTATCTGCACGATGTTGCCACCGCGTATCACCTGCACGGGCTCGTCGTCGTTCACCTGATTGAGCAGAGCGAACTCTTTGTCGGCCTTCAGCTCGAATACGAACGCGAGGCCTGTGGCGAGGAGAATGGCGATAAAGATCCCGAAGGGTTCGAAGAAAACGCCGGCCCCCTGGCCGAGTCCCCAGTATTCGTAGCAGGAGATGCCGACCGACAGCACCCCGGCGATCATAAGGATGATGATAAGCGGATCGCCGAATTTCTTCAGGAACTGTCTCCATAGCGGCTCCTTCTCAGGAGGGGTAAGGATGTTGACTCCATATTTCCCGCGGCTTTCCGCGACTTCGGCCTCGGTCAGGCCGGTGTAATGATGTGTTTGTGACATATGGGGTTATATGGGTTTATACATGTCGCTCAGTTACGGCGCGCCGGAAGAGACAACGCGCCATATCGCAAATCAGTCCTTGGGAATGCCCAAGGCTCTTGTGGATTCAAGTATCGGGAGGTTGGTCTCTGTCGGGACATAGATCACGGTCTTGTCGCTGAGGTCGGACTGCTGGCGCACCCAGAGATACTGGATATAAGTAGGAGTGATGCTGCCGTTCTCTATGCGGATCGCTTCCGCCGCCCCTTTGGCCCTCTCGATCTCGGCCTGGGCGTTGAGTTTCTCCGCCTCAAGGTTGGCCTTGGCCTCTTCAATCTTTATCTTGCGGTTCTGTTCGGCCTTGGCGAATTCGGCCTTGCCCTCCATCTCCTGCGACCATACATTATACCACGGGCGGATGAACGCCATGGCCACTACGAGCAGGATGATTCCGGCCACACTCCATATCGCTCCTTTTATCAGGCGCGGTGTGACATTGATGTTGTTGCTGTTGCTATACATAAATTGATTTGGTTTTTGTTGATGCAAAATTACTGTTTTGTTGTCACAACATAGAAATCTTCATAATGTTTCAATCGGAGAGGTGCGGTTTTACCGCGATACGAATGCAATATTGCAGGCTTAGAAGTCGTTGTCTAATTTTTTAAAATGACTTCTAAATCCCTTTCCAAACCTTATACAAATAAGATAGATGGAGCGGCACCGGCCGCTGGCTGCCTGACTGACAGACATACACCAGATCGGGCTCCACGTGCACGGAGAAAGACCCGTCGGCGTTTTTCGTCACATTATAGTCCTGCGGATTATAAAGGCCTTTGAGATTCCTCAGCGATCTTTTAAGACAGCTGAAAATAGGGCGTCTTATCTCCGGAAGCCCCAGATCAGGAGCCGCCCCTTTCTCTCCGCCGAACATCTCGTAGATCGCTTCATATCGGCGCTGTATCTTTTGCATACGTAGATTGTAGCTCCCCAGGGCATCGGCTGATGCCGGGGCGCTGAAATCGACGCCCTCACTTCCCTGGCAGAGAAGAAGGGCATACAGTGCTTTCTCACGGCGATGAACGCCAGTAGCTTTCGCATCTATTCCGGGGAAAAGAATCTCTTCCCTGTATGGATTGATATGAACGACGCTCCTGATATTGCGGCGCACGAGGAAAATGTCGAGGAGTTGCTTATAGAATCCATGGAAATAAAACCGGCCGTCACGGTCGCCTGAGGCACTGACCACAGCCACATCGCCGCTTAGCATCCCGCAGAAGCAGTCTACGAAAGCGCGCACAGTGCCGACCACATCTTTCCCGATGTCGATGCAGAGATAGTCGGCATATTGATTCTCCCCCACAAAACTGTCGCCGATCTTAATCAGCAGTGACGGACTTACGGAGCGGAGTTCCGTCATACCGCACTTGTTGCAGAGCAGATCCTTGCAGAAGCCTCCGGTTGTCATTCCCATGAGCGCCGAGTAGACATGGTCGAGAGCCTCATTGCTCATCGAAGGGGAAAGAAAAGAGAGGATATCCTTTAACAGGGCCGGATCGGTGGTGCTGTAGTGGTTGATAATCTCCGGGATATACACAAAATGGAATCCTGCGAGCTGCAGTTCCTTGAATATCGACCTGTAGCCGTTCCGGATAGCTTCGTTGGTGGCTGAGTGATATTCATTCTCGATATAGAGCACCGTGCCGATGTCGATGTTGAAGTCGGTGCGCGGAATTGAGAATACCTTACCATAGAGAGGCCACGCGTCATCGAGCACGGTGGCCAGGGAAGCCATCAGAAGTGCCTCGGAGTGCGCGCAGAAGCCATCGCTGACCGCCATGCTGCGGCAGTCGGCCATGAAATCCTCTTTAAGTCCGCTCATTTCCGCCGTGCACAATAGCTCAAGCGCCCGGGCCAATGGAATGTCGATCGCCTCTCTTCTTGCATCGTTGTCGATGGAATATTTCCCGCATATCCTACGCCAGCATTCCATCTCGCCGGCATCAATGATGCGGTCGGCCTTGATAAGATCGGAGAATATACGGGCTATCGCTACTTTGTGGATTCTCAACATGGCGCGAAATTAAGAAAAAATCTGCATATCCGCTTTGTCGCAGGCATAAAAACTGCATATAATTTCCCGGTGGCGACCGGTGTTTGTCACGGATTTTTCACAGGACTGGCATGCGGGGTTGTCCGTGTCGGGGATTTTGCTTATCTTTGGACTTTGAAAAACTTGATATTCATGGATATGTTGAAATTCGAGATTGGATTGCTTACGCTCATGTGCGTCACCTTTTCGCAGATGCGGATTCATGCCGCGGGAGGGTCTGAGACCACGGGCACGATAATGTCGCCGGAGTCCGGCTTTCCCAGTCATCTTGACGTGGGTTGTACGGGTGTGAACCGGGTAAAAGCCCACAGTGCCTTTATGGTGTATGACACAAGAGAGAAAGCGTTGACGCGGCGTTACGGCAACAGTCCGTTTTACCGGCCGCTAAATGGGGTGTGGGATTTCCTATATTTTGATTCAGACAGAGATATCCCTGCAGGTATCGAAAAACCTGAGACGGATATCGAGTGGAATAGCATCCGGGTGCCGGGCAACTGGGAGGTGCAGGGATTCGGCGTGCCGATATACACCAACCACGGCTACGAGTTCAAACCGAAAAATCCGCAGCCCCCGACATTGCCCGAGGCAAATCCGGTAGGGGTGTACCGGCGTGGCTTCACAGTGCCGGAAGGGTGGAACGGACGCGATATATTCCTCCATCTGGCGGGTGCCAAGTCAGGCATGTATGTCTATGTAAACGGTAAGCCGGTGGGCTACAGTGAGGATTCCAAGAATCCGGCAGAGTTCAGGATAAATGATTACCTTAAATCCGGAGAGAACACTCTTGTGCTTAAGATCTATCGTTGGAGCACCGGGTCATATCTGGAATGCCAGGATTTTTTCCGTATAAGCGGTATTGAGAGAGACGTGTTTCTCTATTCGCTTCCCGCTGCCGGTGTGCGCGATTTCAGGATCCTTTCCAATCTCGATGACACATATCGTAACGGCCTATTCAGGCTTGACCTTGATCTTGCAAACACATCGGACAGTAACCGGGAACTGACAATTGGATATGAATTGTCCGATCCCGCAGGCAGGACTGTGTCGAAAGGGGAGAGGAAGGTGGAGATAGCTTCAGGCGCGGAGATAAACGATGCCCTCAGTTTTGAGGATAATATAAAGGAGGTGAAGGCCTGGTCGAGCGAACGGCCGGATCTCTACCGGCTTCTGATAACTGTCTGCGACGGGACAGACTCCGATATAATTCCATTCAATGTGGGTTTCCGACGCTTTGAGATAAAGGAACTTGCGGAAAAATCGGCTGACGGCCGGCCTTACACGGTTTTTATGGTAAACGGCAAGCCGGTCAAGATGAAGGGGGTCAACCTGCATGAGCACAATGAAAAGACCGGCCATTATGTCACGGAGGATGAAATGCGCGGCGATATCGAGCTTATGAAACGCAACAATATCAACGCTGTGCGTCTGAGCCATTATCCTCAGGACAGAAGATGGTATGAGCTTTGCGATGAATATGGCATCTATGTATATGATGAGGCCAATATAGAAAGCCACGGCATGTATTACAATCTCCGCAAGGGGGGCACGCTCGGCAACAATCCCGACTGGCTCGCCAAGCATCTCGACCGCACGGCCAACATGTATGAGCGCAACAAAAACTATCCGTGCGTGGCCATATGGTCGCTTGGTAACGAGGCTGGCAACGGCTATAATTTCTATCAGACATACCTATATATAAAAGAGCGTGAGAAAGGGGGTATGAACCGCCCGGTATGTTACGAGAGGGCGCAGTGGGAATGGAATTCCGACATGTATGTGCCGCAATATCCGGATGCGGCATGGCTCGAGGAGATCGGCCGCGCAGGGAGCGACCGTCCGGTGATGCCTTCGGAATACTCCCATGCCATGGGCAACTCCAACGGAAATCTGGCGCTCCAGTGGAAATCGATCAACAGGTATCCCAATCTTCAAGGCGGATTCATCTGGGATTGGATAGATCAAGGATTGTCACAGACAGACTCCGAGGGTAGGAAATACTGGGCTTATGGAGGCGATTTCGGCAAGGACGCGCCGAGCGACGGCAATTTCAACTGCAACGGAATCATAGCTCCTGACCGCACACCGCATCCGGCTATGACCGAGGTGAAATATGCCTATCAGAATGTCGGTTTTGAGCCCGTTGATCCGGTGGCAGGAAAAATAAGGGTCGACAACAGGTTTTATTTCACTGATCTCGGAAAATACAGGATGGTTTATGAGATAATGCGCGATGGAAAGATTATCCGGAAAGGATCTCAACGTCTTGACGTCGCTCCGCAAGGAAGTTTAATCTTTACTGTGCCTGTAGGCGGACTGAAAAGAGGTATTGATACGGAATACTTTCTCAATCTCAGCGTCATGACAATAGAAGATGAGCCTTTGATTCCCGCCGGCCATGTGATAGCTACGGAGCAGTTCCGTCTGCCTGTCGAACCGTTTGCGAGGAAGGGACATAAGTCCAAGGGAAGTGTTGAAATTGAGGAGGATGCCACCTCGATCAGAGTGAATTCAAAGATTGCCAGACTCTCTTTTGATCGAAGTGCAGGATGTCTGTCTTCATATGAAGCAGGGGGCATTGAGCTGGTGAAGGATGGTTTCGGACTGCGTCCGAATTTCTGGCGCGCCCCGACCGACAACGATTATGGTAACGGGATGCCTGCGCGCGATCATGTGTGGAAACTCGCCGGCATGGAACTTAAGGCAGAGAGTGTGGCGGCTATGCGGAACGGTGACAATGCTGAGATCATAGTGGTTTACGCTCTTCCTTACGGCGCGCGTTATGAGATGGCATATACTGTATATGCTGACGGTGTGGTGCATGTCGGTGTAGACTACGATCCCGGTGAAAAGGGAGATTCGCTGGCAAATCTGACGATTCCGCGGCTGGGGACAAGGATGCGTCTGCCTAAAGAGATGGAGTGCGTCACTTATTTCGGCAGAGGGCCGGAGGAGAACTATATCGACCGCAACTCGGGAAGTCATGTGGGGCTCTATAAGACCTCGGCCTCCGCTATGTACACAAAGGGATATGTGCGGCCACAGGAGAACGGGCATAGAACCGACACCCGCTGGCTGCGTCTCTCCGACGGAAGAGGACGAGGCCTGGAGATCAGGGCCGATTCGTTAGTCGGATTCAACGCGCTTCGCAATTCGGTGGAGGATTTCGATTCGGAGGAGGCTATCGGGCGTCCTTACCAGTGGAACAATTTTACTCCCGGGGAGGTGGCGGATCATGACGAGCGTAAAGCGAAAGACAGATTAAGACGGCAGACGCACATCAACGATGTCTCACCGCGTGGCTTCGTTGAGCTTTGTATCGATATGCGCCAGCAGGGTGTGGCCGGCTACGACAGTTGGGGCGACCGTCCGCTTCCCGAACATACTATTCCCGCCAACCGGCGTTACAAGTGGGGATTCACCATGATCCCCCTTAAGGATTGAACGGATCATCGGGCCACCGATGTTTGGGATAACGGCGCCTGAGTTCTTTGCGCACTTCGAAATATGTGCTTGTCCAGAAACCATGCATGTCTTGTGTCAGTTGCACAGGTTTGAAGCCTGGTGACAGAAGCTCCATAAGCACGGGACGCTGTCCGTTGTCAATGCGGGGAGTCTCGAAAAGGCCGAGACAATCCTGCAGACGGGCACTGACTACCGGGATAGGGCTTCCTGCACGATAATCGATTTTCGCAGTCCGGCCTCCCGGAAGCTTAACACAGGTGGGGGCTATACGGTCAATTTCTTGCATTCGTTCATAACCGACAATCCCCTCGATTATCTGGCAGATATTTAATTTGCGCAGCTCCTGCTGCCTGGTGGCTTGACCAATATATAGAGGAAGCCATTCTTGAGCCGTCGCAAGCAATCTGTCGACTGTCACATCAGGCAAAGATAACTCGGGATGCCATTGGGCGACAATGGCGATGCGCTGCTGCAGACGAGACACATCTTCGTTGAAATCGAACATGCTTCTGCCATATTTAATGGCTGCACGACATATCGTTCTGACAATCTCTTCACGGTCCGGGTCCTGAAGTGGTCGTGATGAGACAACAAGCTGTCCGATCCTCATCTCATCTCTGGCAATAATGCCACCTTCTCGTGTGTCCCAAGACATGTTTGTAAAAGGGCGTGCGATACGTTCAATCTCCGACAGGCTGACAGGCGAAGCAAGGAAAATTCTTCGTCCCATCAGGGCGATTGCCAGAAATTCCTCACCCGAGAGATCATCGGCTTCGGGAAGAGTCACGCTCTCACCATCCGGCAGGCGGTAGACGCCATCTTTAAGTTTCTGGGCTATCCTTTCGGGATATGCCGAGATTATGAGTCTGCCGGTGTCACCGATATCTGGAATGGAATTGTCTTCCGCACAACCGGTCATGCGGCGATACTGCGAGGCAATCTGCATAATACGGCTCCATCGGCCTTGCCTGCTATTTTTGCGATGGTCTCTAAGATGGATTATGCGTGTATTTATATCGGCATCATTGTCATTGTTAAGAGGATCTTTCTCTTCAATAATGGCGGCAATGTCAGAAGCCAAGGCACGTTGTTTCCCGTCAGAGGCTGCCAAAAGCATATTCGCTATTCTCGGATGGCATGGCAATGTCGCCATCCTGCGGCCTAAAGGAGTTATCCGGCCTTCCGGATCCAGGGCTCCGAGCATTGTCAGCAGTTGGACAGCGTCGGCAACGTGCCGCGCAGGGGGCGTCGTCAACCATGGAAGATCCATGGGTGTATTGCTTCCCCAGGCTGCGATCTCGAGTATCATCGGGGAGAGGTCTGCCTCAAGGATTTCCGGTATGCGTGTAGGCAGCATACGATGCTCCGTGGCTTTCGACCAAAGCCGGAAGCATACGCCTTCCGCAAGCCGTCCTGCCCGTCCGCTACGTTGTGTCGCCATGTCTATAGAGATACGTTGAGTCTCCAGACGTCCGAGACCTGTGTATGTGTCGGTCTTGAGTTTCTTGTATAAGCCGCAATCCACCACAGTGCGGATTCCGTCGATTGTCAGGGAGGTCTCCGCTATGGGAGTGGCGAGCAATATTTTCCGTAATCCCACAGGGTCATATTCCACTGCCTTATACTGCTCTTCGGGGGGCAGCATGCCATGCAGCGGCAAAATCATGGCATCAGGGAGGGAGTCGGAGAGCATTGTCATGCAGGAGGCTATCTCTCCTTGTCCCGGAAGAAATGCGAGAATGTTTCCGTCATGCGTGCGGTATGCACGGCGCACCGCGGACGCGACGGCAGCCGCACACTGGGAAGCATCGATGTCTTCGCCGTTGATTATCCTGACATCATACATCTTCCCGTCGGCTTTTATGAGTGGGGCATCAAAAGCCTTGCACAAATTGTCGGTATCCATAGTGGCCGACATGATGACAATGGATAGATCCGGGCGTATCAGATCTTGTGCCTCGCGTGTGAGGGCAAGGCAAAGATCGGCGGCAACGCTGCGTTCGTGAAACTCATCGAATATCACCACCGACACATCTTCTAAAGTGGGATCATCGATCAACATACGTTCCATCACGCCTTCCGTGACAACTTCTATACGTGTCGATGCAGATATCTTTGATTCGAATCGCATGCGATATCCTACGGTCTGACCGGGATTTTCACCGAGAATCTGCGACATCCGCATTGCGATCTGTCGTGCGGCGGCGCGCCTTGGTTCAAGCATGATAATGCGGCCTTTGCTGATCCCTCCGAGGATTGTGAGCGGCAGCAGGGTTGACTTGCCCGATCCCGGTGGCGCGGTCACAACGAGCCGTGGCAGTTTCCGCAAAGAATCATTGACAGCCTGTGCTATCGCTCCTACGGGCAAGTGTAATGGGAGTCCGGTTATTGTCATACTTCGCTACGATAAGCTTATGAATTCCTGGCGAAGCCTTTCCGGCTTTTCCGGTGATATCCGTTCATTCAGTCGATGGTTTGATGGTGCGAAGTTAATATAAAATTCTGAAACTTTCCCTATAATGCGTATGTATAACCACTACTTATTGGAGATTGAGATTTATAACGTTATAAAGGTTATGGGTCAGTCATGACAACGAGTATAATTGGAGAGGTCGCAATCAGGGAAATTTAATATTATGACCAAAAGAAGACTATCTCCCACCAAACATTCGTCGAAAGTCTTTTTTGCCGTCCTTACCCATTTCCCTTTATAAAGAATGCTGAAAGATATTTTGGTAAACTTACTGGTTGTGAACACATCAATTTTGCAGTGTTGATTAGAACTGTTCAAGTACGTAGCTACCAATGAAAAATTTTCATAGGACAGTATCTTATATTCCGGCATTTCCCGAATGGCATTGATCAGATCGGAGTATATCCTTTCTTTCCCTCCTACGGCTTCTAAAACTTTTGAATTTTTAGATTCGAAACGAACCACCGCCAAAAATATCAAACCGGTAAATAAAAGTATCAACCACATAATAACAAATCATTTTAGTGTAAATAGTATGGGTGCGGTCCAGTCGAGGAGCTCATCGACATAGCGTTTTGCAAGTCCTCCGTCGCTCAATCGGAACAGAAAATGTTTCTACAATTAAATGACGTATTCTCAAAAAGAGATTTATAAAAGTCTTGCATAAAAAGTCTATGACTTTCTGTTTTTGATTTTATCAACTATTGCCATTATACCGAAATACAGAACACCGTACACGGCAAGAGAGCCGAGTATCACCCAGATGAGTCCTGGGCAGGCACATTCAGCGATTATGATTATCAGTATCGCCCAAAGAATTAATCCAATCATACTGTCATCCTTTATTTTATCTTTTGTTAAAAATCTTGCCCGACCCATTGGGCCCAGTGCAGCCCGCCGGATGCTTTCGCGGGCATCCTCGGCGACCTCTCGCATAATCTGGGCCATGCGTTCATCGCCCGGCTCCTCCATCGACGTAAGTCGATATCTATTCATCTCAGCTTCCGACATAATATAATCTTTTCTTATTCAACGCCAAAGTTACGAAAATAGTCTGAGCCAGCATCGCCTTTGTGAATTACGGTCAGTCCTCTTGTTCATAATAATATGAATAGTCGATACCTTTCATAAAGGTATCACGGTCGTTTATTTTGTCAGTAAGCGCCGACCGAAGCAAATCTTTTATGGAAGTGGGGTCGGCAACGCTACGAGTTATGGCTTCGAGGTATTTTCGTTTGTCGACATGACTCCAGTCAATGCACAGTTGCAGATTTTTCTTCAGTATGAGATCGAGCCAGATGCGGGTAGCGCGGCCATTGCCTTCTTTGAACGGATGGGAGACATTCATTTCAACATACTTGTCGATGATATTCTCTAACGAATCCTCCGGCATACGTTCAACATCAGCCAAGGTCTGACCTAAATATTGAGCCATCGCAAACTGGAACCTCGCCTTGGCTATATTGACAGTCCTGATCTGTCCGGCGAAATCATAAAGACCTCCGAAAAGATAAGCATGAATCTGCTGCAATCCTTTCACCGTACCGACCTCGATACCGTCGATAAGACTGCTCTCAAACAAAGCGTATGCTTTGGACCGACTTTTGCCGTCAATACTCTCGTCGTTGTTGGTGAACCATTCAATGAATCTGGACGCCTTATTATTAGGGAAACTCTTCGCCAAGGATATGACTCCGTCATTATCAAGCACGTCAGTAAGATAGCGTTTCCCGTCAGAGGCAAGCAGCTTCAGTTGGTTAGTAGCACTAACCAACTCGCTCCCATTCTTGCGGAGCTTGGTTTTTAAGATACTTCCAGTAATTGCGGTTCTTGGCATAATCATCCTGTGCGTTGAGCACCCCGACTATATCAAGCACTGAGAACCACCACTTCGCCCCCTCTTCGTCCCAGACAGCCCGCACTTCGCGGTCGTCAAAGAATCGTATCGATATTTTCTGTACTTCGCCCATTGCTTAATTATAGATTCCTAAAAATCATCGTCTATCATGTCATGGTCATCCTGCTCATCATGGAAATCATCATACGATTGTGAGAAACTACAGGAATTCCAATCTTGATGACTGCTGTAACGGCCGTCGCTATGATAATCACTGCCATGGTCTCCAGGATGAAGATAGGAATGATTATTACCATTATTATTGCGCATGAATATATCCAAATCATCAAGATCCCCGGAATTGTCGGAATCATTCACTGACTTGAAGGTCTGAAAAAGCATCGTCAATGGAGAGGGTATGCTCGGCGGCATAGCATTCGGGAAGGAAATTTATGCCTGTGAAACGGCGTAGATATGCGTAGGCCTGGATGTGGGAGAGATTATATCGCTGTGCGAAAGCTCCGACACAAGCCACTACATATTCAATTCTATTAAATATTTCTTTCTTGTCCATGACTACGCTTTATTGCTTACAATTGCTTTGGTGTTGAATGCGAATTTAATAATAATTCTTGAAATGACAATCGGGAACTGGGAATAATGATAGAATAATCATGGAATCATAGAATAATCACAGTCTAATCGTCAACAAAGAAAAAGGGAAGAGGCATGTGGTGGCATGTCTCTTCCCTTCTATTCAAGATGGTGTTTTTATATGGATGGTGATCAGAAATTGAATTTCTCGAGAGTCATGGTGGCTATCTCTTCGAGTTTCGGCACGAGTTCTTTAAAATGAGGTGAGGCCATGTGGGCTTCGAGGTCTTTTTCGGATGCCCATGTCTCGCATATCATCATGTGGTTGTCGACTGTCGTGGATTCAAACAGGTCGTAGGCCACACAGCCTTTGTCATGAAGGGATTTCTCCACAAGTTCGGTCGCAACAAATTTCAGTGCGTCTTTCTTCTGCACGTCCTCAAGGAGGAGGAAAACGTTAAGCCTTATCATAATCGGGTTAATAAAAGGTTAAAGGGTTAAAGGGTTAAAGGTTAAAGAGTTAAAGGTTAAGGGTTAAAGATTGAAGGGTTAAAGGTTGAAGTTAAGGTTGGGGGAGGGGTGATGGAGCGGAGGGGGAGACAGAAGACAGGATTATCCGGAAGTGCCGGCAATCATGTCTGGAAAATAAAAGAGCGGCGTGCCGGGTGGGGCACACCGCTCTTCTGTATTGTCGGCAGGATGTGATTATTTCACTTCCTCGAATTCAACGTCTTCAGCGCCTCCGTTGTTCTGGTGGGGCTGTTGTCCGGCACCGGGCTGAGGACCTGCCTGCTGTCCTGCAGAAGCCTGCTGGGCGTTGGCGATGTCCTGTGCTGCTGCCTGGAACGCGTCGGTCACAGCTTTCTCAGCTGAATCAATATCTTCCACAAGCTGGTTCTTGTGAACCTCTTTCAGACGATCGATAGCGCTCTGGATTGCGGCTTTCTTATCGGCCGGGATCTTGTCGCCAAGTTCATTGAGCTGCTTCTCGCTCTGGAATACTACGGAATCGGCGTGGTTGAGTTTGTCGATTCTCTCCTTTGCTTTCTTGTCAGCTTCCTCATTGGCCTTAGCCTCATCACGCATGCGCTGGATCTCAGTGTCGCTCAGACCGCTTGATGCCTCGATGCGGATCGACTGTTCCTTCCCTGTAGCCTTATCCTTGGCGGATACGTTAAGGATACCATTGGCGTCGACCTCGAAAGTAACCTCAATCTGGGGCACTCCACGGGGCGCGGGAGCGATGCCCGCGAGGTTGAACTCTCCGAGGAGCTTGTCGTCGGCTGCCATAGGACGCTCGCCCTGGAGCACGCGGATTGTTACTTCCGGCTGGTTGTCGGCCGCGGTCGAGAATGTCTCGCTCTTGCGGGTAGGAATTGTAGTGTTAGCCTCGATAAGCTTGGTCATCACGCCACCGAGAGTCTCGATACCGATCGACAGAGGAACTACGTCAAGAAGAAGAACGTCTTTCACGTCGCCGCTGAGCACACCACCCTGGATGGCCGCGCCGATAGCTACAACCTCATCGGGATTCACACCCTTGTTGGGCTCCTTGCCGAAGATCTCTTTCACCTTCTGCTGGATGGCCGGTATACGCGTTGAACCGCCTACGAGGATCACCTCGTCGATCTGCGATGCGGAAAGACCGGCATCCTTAAGCGCGTTGAGGCACGGAGCAGCAACTGCGTCGATAAGCTTGGACGAAAGAGCCTCGAATTTTGCACGGGTAAGAGTCTTCACAAGGTGCTTCGGGCCGGAAGCCGTTGCCGTGATGTAGGGAAGGTTGATCTCTGTGGATGTGGAGCTCGAAAGCTCGATCTTGGCTTTCTCGGCAGCCTCTTTCAGACGCTGCATGGCCATAGGATCGTTACGGAGGTCAACGCCTTCGTCAGCCTTGAACTCATCGGCGAGCCAGTCGATGATCACGTGGTCGAAGTCATCACCACCCAGGTGAGTGTCACCGTTGGTTGACTTAACCTCAAACACACCGTCGCCGAGTTCAAGGATGGAGATATCGAATGTGCCGCCACCGAGGTCGAACACTGCGATCTTCTGTTCCTTGTCAGATTTGTCGAGACCATAGGCGAGGGCAGCGGCTGTAGGCTCGTTGACGATACGCTTAACCTTGAGGCCAGCGATCTCGCCGGCCTCCTTTGTGGCCTGACGCTGGGAATCATCGAAATATGCCGGAACCGTGATGACTGCCTCGGTCACTTCCTGACCGAGATAATCTTCGGCTGTTTTCTTCATTTTCTGGAGAATCATTGCGGATATCTCCTGCGGCGTATAGTCGCGTCCGTCGATGTCGACCTTAGGCATGTTGTTCTGACATACCACTTTGTAAGGCACGCGTTTGATCTCGTCTTCGACCTTGCTGCAGGTCTCGCCCATGAAACGCTTGATGGAGTATACGGTGCGGGTAGGATTTGTGATGGCCTGACGCTTGGCGGGATCGCCGACCTTTCGTTCGCCGCCGTCGACGAATGCAACTACAGAAGGTGTCGTGTTGCGACCTTCATTATTAGGAATAACTACAGGGTCCTTACCCTCGAGCACAGCTACGCAGGAGTTTGTGGTACCCAAGTCAATACCAATGATCTTTGCCATAATATTTTTATAATTTAGTTTTAGATTTGTCTTTTATTTCAGGTTTTGGGGAATTGTCATAGAGAGTGGCCGATGTTGTGATCGGACTCTCCGGAACTCGCCCGTTCAACATATAAACAAATCGCGTGCTAAATGTTTCAGAGAGTATTGAAATTTTAATTAAAATTTGTAAAGCAATGAGATTGCCGCAATTACAAATTCTTCTTCGGAATGCCACAGATTGACAAAAATGACAAAAACGCTGATCAGATCCTGGTGTGATGGCAAATAATGTTGCCGCGGGCTCCCTCCGGCAGTTGATGACGGTTTCAATCTCATGACGCCGACAAAGCGGTCGGGAATTATTGCCTCCGGGCATCTTATTGGCAATGGAGGCGCGTGCGAGGGAGAGCGTTGACAAAATATGCTTTATCGCTCCAAAAAACTAAAAGTGACCGTTAAAGGATAAAAAGAACGACAAATTGGCGATTAATTACAAAAAAATGGTTAACTTTGCAGCCTGAATCAGCCCCAACCGCTTGAATAGCGGACAGGCCCAAGTCGGGCCGAGGGGTATGTCAGCAAGCAAACACCTTGAACTGTATGAAGCTTTTACAAGAGAAACTGTCGCGCTACGATGCTCCCCAAAGAGCAATGGCAGCCGGCGTATATCCCTATTTCCGCCCTATATCCAGCGAGCAGAACACGGAGGTGCTGATGAACGGCAAGAAAGTGCTTATGTTCGGATCTAACAGCTACATGGGGCTTACGAACCATCCTAAAGTGATAGAAGCCGCCATAGAGGCCACGAAAAAATACGGCACAGGCATGGCCGGCTCTCCTTTCCTTAATGGCACTCTCGACATACACAAGCAGCTTGAAGCGCGTCTTGCGGAATATGTCGGCAAAGAAGACGCGATGCTTTTCAGCACCGGTTTCGGAGTCAATCTCGGAGTTGTCTCCACGCTTACGGGCAGAGAAGACTATGTCATTCTTGACGAGCAGGATCATGCTTCCATTATAGAGGGAAGAAGACTTTCTTTCTCAAATTATCTCAAATATCGCCATAACGATATGGAGAGTCTTGAGGCCCAGCTCAAGAAGTGTGAGCCTGACAAGGTGAAACTGATAGTCACCGATGGCGTATTCTCTATGGAAGGAGATGTGGCTAATCTTCCGGAGATAGTGCGTCTGGCCAAACAATACAACGCATCAGTCATGGTCGATGAGGCCCACGGCATAGGTGTGTTTGGCGAAGGTGGACGCGGCACTTGCAATCATTTCGGCGTGACCGACGATGTGGATCTTATCATGGGCACATTCAGTAAGTCGTTTGCATCGCTTGGCGGATTCATCGCCACCGACAAGTGTGTGACCAATTTCCTACGTCACCATACTCGCGCATATATATTCACGGCGAGCATCACCCCGGCATCGACTGCCGCTGTCAACGCAGCTCTCGACATAATGCTGTCGGAACCTGAACGTCAGCAGCATCTCTGGGACATCACCAACTATGCATTGGAGCAGTTCCGCGCTCTCGGATGCGAGATCGGTCACACATCGACTCCCATCATACCTCTCTTTATACGCGATGACTATAAGACCTTCCATGTGACACGTGACCTTCTTGACGAGGGAGTGTTTGTTAACCCCGTGGTAACTCCGGCTGTGGCACCTCAGGACACCCTAATCCGGTATTCCTTGATGGCAACGCATACAAAGGAGCAAGTGGCACGAAGCATCGAGGCCATAGAGAAAGTGTTCAAGAGATATGACATCATTCATTGAAGTGAAACGTTATAAAAACGGGCGGCCAGATGGTCGCCCGTTTTTTTTGAAATATTTTACAATACTTCGTTAAAAAATATGTCGAATTATTTTGCATCAATGATTAAATGAATTAATTTCGCACTGTAAAGCCGCCCGATGTCTCGACGGAGGGCTCCTGAAATGTCTAAAGCAAATCAATAAGTCATATAAAACTATGGTATATAAGTTCAAATTGGTTAGTGATGAGGTGAGCAATTTCTCAAGAGAGATCGAGATTGACGCCAACTCATCTTTTCTACAGCTCCGGAATGCTATTCTCGACAGCGTGGATTATTCGAAAGACGACATTGACTCCTTCTTCCTATGCGATGACGAGTGGCAACGCGAGGTGGAGATCACTCTTGAGGATATGGGCAGCTCAAGCGACCAGGATGTATGGATCATGGAAGATACCCCGCTCAACGAGCTTATAGAGGATGAGGGGCAGAAGCTGGTGTTTGTCTTCGATTATATGACAGAGCGGTCTTTTTTCATGGAAATGAAAGAGGCTGTGCCCGGACGTCATCTAAGCGACCCGATATGCACAGTGAAGCGTGGCAAGGCTCCTGCCCAGATCATTGACATGGACGAGTTCGAGCAGAAGATAGATCAGAATGCCATGAAGCAGATCGACGATCTCGGCATAGAGGATTTCTATGGTGATACCGAGTTCAATGACGATGAGCTCGGAAGCGGATTTGACGACCTCTCGCTCAACTGAGGCGTAAAGCGATATGGGAAAAAGAAGCCAGCGCGGGCAGTGCTTTTCTAAGCACTGCCCGCGCTGGCTTCTTCAGTCATTATGCTGACGCTGGATAAAAAACGTATTGTTCAGCCTTTGCCGAATATCCGCCCGAGAAACGATTTAGGCTTCTCCGGTTTGATATGCACTCTCATCTGGTTGTCTTCCTTACCGAGGAAGAGTATGTGGTTGCGAAATACAAAAGCCACCATCTTGTCGAATTCAAGCACGGCATTGACGCTTCTGATGAGAAATCTTCTGAAGGGGTTGAACTCGTCGAGATCGTCAATTATGATCTCATCGTCGGCCTTTCGGATGGCATGGAAAGCGGAAAGCATCGGTATGTAGTAATCCAGTCTCAACTCATCCGCATTCTTATGCGGCTTGCCGAATTTCTTATATATTTCCTTGATTACGCTGTCTGTGATCATACGCGAAAAGAATGAAGCTATTCTTTATTCCGGTAATGATCCGCCTCTTGCAGACCGCTTCATTTAAGTGGGGGCGGAAGCATTTTCCGGGAGAATTTTAAGGCATGGGAGGCCAGGTGGTTTCGAGGATCGGTTAAAGGTTCTGGTATCTCATGGAATACACGGTCTGACAATATAACACGTAAGGTTGTCCAAAAGTTTTCCTCCCACAGAGATCGGGATTATAAAATCTAAAAATGCTACGGGATGCGGATGCGCATCCCGTAGCATTTTTCTCTGTGTCGCGTCGGCGGTTGAATCGCCGTAGGGCGGCACTATGCTTAGCCCAGGAAGCTGAGCAGAACGCCTGCGGCCACAGCCGATCCTATCACACCGGCCACATTGGGACCCATGGCGTGCATGAGCAGATAGTTGGTGGGATCGTATTCGAGGCCGAGATTGTTGGATATCCGCGCGGCCATAGGCACGGCCGAGACTCCGGCGTTTCCGATAAGCGGGTTGATCTTCTTGTCTTTTTTCAGGAAGAGATTGAAGAGCTTCACCGAGAGCACACCGGCAGAAGATGCGATTATAAACGCCAGGAATCCGAGTCCGAAGATCTTGAGGGTGTCGAATGTCAGGAATTTGTCGGCCTGAGTGGAAGCTCCGACGGTGAGGCCGAGAAGAATCGTGACGATATCAGTCATGGCGTTGCTGGCTGTCTTGGCGAGACGTGTTGTCACACCGCTTTCGCGGAGAAGATTGCCGAAGAAAAGCATACCGAGCAGAGGCAGACCGGAGGGCACTACGAAACATGTGAGGATAAGGCCTACGATCGGGAAAATGATTTTCTCGTTCTGGCTTACGATCCTGGCAGGTTTCATCTTTATCAGACGTTCCTCACGTGTGGTGAAGAGACGCATGATCGGAGGCTGGATAAGCGGGATAAGGGCCATATATGAATAGGCTGATACCGCTACCGCGCCAAGCAATGCAGGATTCAGCTTTGATGTTGTGAAGATGGCCGTCGGGCCGTCGGCACCACCGATGATAGCCACACAACCAGCAGAAAGAGGATCGAAGCCACAGAGAAGCGCGAGCATATAGGCTCCGAATATACCGAACTGGGCGCATGCGCCGATGATCATGAGTTTGGGGTTGGCGAGCAGGGCCGAGAAATCGGTCATGGCGCCTATGCCAAGGAAGATGAGGGGTGGATACCATCCTTTCTCCACACCATTGTAGAGGATGTTGAGCACCGAACCGGGCTCATAGATGCCTATCTCCATTCCTGGCTGGAACGGAATGTTGCCTATGAGCATACCGAATCCGATCGGTACAAGCAGGAGGGGCTCAAAATTCTTCTTTATGGCAAGCCATACGAAGAAACAGCCCACCGCGAGCATCACCAGATTGGTGAATTCGCAGTTGTAGAAACCGGTGAATTCCCAGAACGAGCGGAGCGTCTGTGAAATGAACTCACCAAACGAATAAGTAGAATCAGCTAATATCATAATTCGACAGGATTGTGAGACCAGCTATTATTCAATGACCATGATGTCGCCGTCTTGCGGCACAGCGTCGCCTACATTGGCTATGATCTTCACCACTTTTCCGGCGTTGGGGGTATGGATGTCGTTCTCCATCTTCATAGCCTCGAGCACACAGACGGTGTCACCGGCGTTTACGGTGTCGCCGACCTTCACGGAGAAGCTCATGATGGTGCCGGGGAGAGGAGCTTTCACAACATGCGATCCCGAAGCCACAGTCGGGGTGGCGATAATTTTCTCGCCCCCTTCGGTGCGTGGTGCCGGACGCGGACTCTTGACAGGCTGAGATACGGTGGTCTTTCTTGACGGCTCCTTTTCAAGCTCTACGGTATAGGGAGTGCCGTTTACCTCAACGTGCACATTGTTGTCGACTGTCTCACCGATCTTTACAGTGAACTTGGTGCCGTTGATCTTATATTTGTATTCTTTTAATTTCATAGGTGTTTATTGTCGGTTCGGTTGGTTAGAAAGCGGAGCGGCCAGGCGCATTGCGTTGCAGCTCCGGCATGTGGCGGAGATTGTAGATTTTAGAGTTCCATGGGGAATAGGCACGTTTCATTCTCCTGATGGTGAGAATTGTTTCCTCCATATCGTGTCCGTCGCCAAAGTGCTCGGAAAGGGCCATCGCAATTGCGGCGATAGCTTCTCCGGAGTCGACTTCTGTCTCATGTTTCTCGAGGGGCGCTCCGGATGCGCTTTTGGCAGACATCCGTTTTTGCTTGGATAGCAGTGATTCGGAGATTTTGCCGAAGCAAAGGAAGAGAATCGAGAGAACGGCGAGGGCCGCGATAACGATGATCATGGCGACAATGGTGATGGCACCGCCCCAAGAATCGTTCTCAGCCGCGTTTCTTGCTTTCTCGGCTTGTGTCATCTTTTTGGCTATCGGGCTTTCCTCCACATAGTCGACCTCTTCGCTTGGCACAGCATCGGTCTGTATGGCAGTCTGAAGCCCGATCTGGTTCACTTCAGTAGTGTCGGCCTGCAGGTTCTGGCCGGCCGGTGCCGCATAGGCACCAGCCAGGGCCAGAGACAAGGCCGCTGTCAGAAAGATCTTTTTCATGATTTGACGCTTGACAGTGGGGTGTGATCAAAGAGGGATGTTGCCATGCTTCTTCGGAGGATTGGATACCTTCTTTGTGGCAAGCATCTGAAGGGCGCGGATCACACGGAAACGCGTGTTGCGGGGTTCGATAACGTCGTCGATATATCCGTATTTGGCTGCCTGATAGGGATTGGCGAAGAGTTTGCGGTATTCCTCCTCTTTCTCTTTCTTGTAGGCTGCCGGATCCGCCTGTTCTTTGGCTTCCTTGGCATAGAGCACACCTACGGCACCTTCGGCACCCATAACGGCTATCTCCGAGGTAGGCCATGCGTAGTTGATGTCGCCGCGGAGCTGCTTGCAGCTCATCACGATGTGTGCTCCACCATAGCTCTTGCGGAGGGTCACGGTCACTTTGGGCACAGTGGCTTCTCCATAGGCGTAGAGGAGTTTGGCTCCATGAAGGATGACTCCGTTATATTCCTGGCCGGTTCCGGGAAGGAATCCGGGTACGTCGACGAGTGTGACAAGAGGAATGTTGAATGCATCGCAGAAGCGAACGAAGCGTGCCGCTTTGCGAGAAGCATTGGAGTCGAGGACGCCGGCGAGCACTTTAGGCTGGTTGGCAACGATACCGACAGCCTGGCCATTGAATCTTGCGAAGCCTACGATGATGTTCTTGGCGAAATCGCGCTGCACTTCCAGGAATTCGCCGTTGTCGATGATGGCTCCTATGACATCATACATGTCGTAAGACATTTTGGCGCTTTCCGGAATGATTTCATTGAGGGCATCCTCAAGACGGTCGATAGGATCGTCGCAGGGCTGCAGCGGAGTCTCCTCAAGGTTGTTCTGGGGAATGTAGCTGAGGAGCTTGCGGATGATGAGAAGGGCCTCCTCACCGTTTTCTGCCGCGAAATGCGTCACGCCGCTCTTGGAAGAGTGGACAGATGCGCCGCCGAGCTGCTCCTGCGAAACATCTTCACCCGTCACGGTCTTGACAACCGATGGCCCTGTGAGGAACATGTATGAGATGCCTTTGGCCATGATCGTGAAGTCGGTGAGAGCCGGGCTGTAGACAGCGCCGCCGGCACAGGGACCGAGTATCGCAGAGATCTGGGGCACTACTCCCGATGCCATGATGTTGCGCTGGAAAATCTCGGCGTAGCCTGCCAGGGCGTTGATGCCTTCCTGTATGCGTGCGCCTCCGGAGTCGTTGAGTCCGATGCATGGAGCGCCCATCTTCATGGCCAGATCCATCACCTTGCATATTTTCAGGGCCATGGTCTCGGAGAGGGATCCTCCAAATACAGTGAAGTCTTGTGCGAAAATATAGACGAGACGGCCGTCGATTGTTCCGAAACCGGTCACGACACCGTCGCCGAGGATGTGTTTCTTGTCTTGTCCGAAGTTTGTGCAGCGATGTGTCACAAACATGTCAAGTTCTTCGAAGCTGCCTTCGTCGAGGAGCTGGGCAATGCGCTCACGCGCTGTGTATTTGCCTTTAGCATGCTGTTTGTCGATCGCTTTCTCACCTCCGCCGATACGTGCTTCGGCGCGTTTGTCGATGAGCTCCTGGATCTTTTCTTGCTGTGTGCTCATATATTAAATAAAAAATTTAAGTGTTTCAAGAAAGAGGCTCTTATTTATTGGGGTCCTCGCAGAGTTCAGTGAGCACCGCTTCAGTCGATTTGGGGTGCAGGAAAGCGATGTTGAGACCGTCGGCGCCTTTGCGCGGGGCTTTGTCGATGACCTTCACGCCTTTCTCCTCAACCTCAGCGAGCGCATTTGCCACGCCGTCTTCCACTGCGAATGCCATGTGGTGCATTCCGCCTCTTCCTCCGTTTTTCTCGATGAACTTGGCGATAGTGCTGTCGGGCGATGTGGCTTCAAGGAGTTCGATCTTAGTGTCGCCGACTTTGAAGAATGCTGTGGTCACTTTCTGATCTGCCACGACTTCCTGCTTGTAGCATTTCAGTCCGAGAACGTTCTCGTAGTATTCGATTGCCTTTGCCAGATCAGGCACTGCGATGCCGATGTGTTCGATATGAGAAATTTTCATGTCTGAAGAAATTTAATGGTTATTGTCTTTTAATTTCTAATTTTTTAGTTTGAATTGCCATGAATCTTCCATGGCAATTTTGTGCAAATGTAGCAAATATTCTTCATCCAATCAAGAAAAAATTGAAATATTAAAATATTATGGAGTTTTAGGCAAGTTTAATGCAATAATAATAGGCTATTAAGGAAAAAATGCCGATATTTGCAAAAAATTTATCCATCAGTTAGAAATTGATCATGGAAATAACACCTAAGGGGCTTGCAGCCCTGACCGGGGGTGTGGTTGAAGGAGATGGCGACAGAATCATCACAGGGTTTGCCAAGATTGAGGAGGCGGGCCCTGCCGATGTGTCCTTCATCGCGAATCCCAAGTATTCCCATTTTATCCATACCACAAAGGCCGGAGCCGTCCTTGTGGGGAAAGATTTCAATCCGGAAGGCGCTTTCGAGGCCACATTGATAAAGGTAGATGATCCTTATGCCACTCTTGCGGGGCTTTTGCGCTATGTTGAGAGCATGAAGCCCGTACCACAGGGCGTGGAGCAGCCGTGTTTCATAGGAGAAGGAGTAGAGCTCCCCGAGCATGTGTATGTCGGGGCATTCGCGTATATCGGGCGCGGGGTCACTCTTGGCCGCAATGTCAGGATATATCCTCAGGCGTATATCGGCGACGGAGCCAGTATCGGTGACGATACGGTCGTGCGCGCAGGCGTAAAGATATATGAGGGATGTCGTGTCGGCGCGAGGTGCATAATTCATTCCGGTGCGGTGATCGGTGCCGACGGATTCGGTTTCGCGCCTCACGACGGAGTGTTTGAGAAGATCCCGCAGACAGGCATCGTAGTCATAGAGGATGATGTGGAGATCGGTGCCAATACATGTATTGACCGAGCCACATTCGGCCAGACTACCATCGGACACGGAACAAAGCTTGACAATCTGATACAGGTGGCCCATAATGTTTCGATCGGACACAACAATGTATTCGCGTCGCAGACAGGAATCGCAGGATCAACGCATATCGGCGACGGAAATATGGTCGGTGGCCAGTGCGGTTTCGCCGGACATATAAAGGTTGGCGATTACAATGAATTCGGTGCCCAGTCGGGCATACCCAATAATGTGGGCAGCGGGAAGCGTCTGATAGGCTATCCTGCAATAGAAGCCCGTCAGTTCGCGAAAAACCAGGTATATATCAAGCAGCTCGGAAAACTATTGTCAGAACATCGTAACATCAAATAAAATGAAACAACTAACACTTCAGGCGCCTTTCACACTTAGCGGGAAAGGCCTACATTCAGGTATGGAGATTACTGCGACCTTCAATCCTGCTCCTGACAATCACGGCTACAGATTCCGCCGCATAGATGTCGAGGGATGCCCCGAGATAGAGGCTTTGGCGGAGAATGTGGTCGACACCACCCGGGGCACCGTCCTGGGCAAGAACGGAGTGAAGGTAAGCACGGTTGAGCATGCGATAGCCGCGCTCTATGCTGCCGGAATCGACAACTGCCTGATAGAGGTGAACGGCCCGGAGCTTCCGATTCTTGATGGAAGCGCTATCCAGTATGTGGAGAAGATAGACGAGGCCGGAGTAGTGGAACAGAAGGAAGACAAGGATTTTTATATTATCAAGGAGAAGATGAGATTCAAAGACGACCAGTCCGGCTCTGTGGTGACCATCTATCCTGACGACCACTTCAGCGTTGAAGTGATGGTGGAATATAATTCCAAGGTGCTTCCCAACCAATTCGCCATGCTCGATGATCTTTCAGAATTCAGCCAGGAGGTTGCGAGCGCGCGCACATTCGTGTTCGTCAGGGAGATAGAGGCGCTTCTGCAGCATGGCCTCATAAAAGGTGGAGATCTCGACAACGCAATCGTTATCTATGACGAGCAGGTAAGCCAGGAGAGCATCGATCATATCTGTGATCTCGTCGGTGTCGATCATATGAGTCTTGATCGTCTGGGCTATATCAATCCGACCCCTCTTAAATGGGACAACGAGCCTGCCCGCCATAAACTCATGGATGTGATCGGCGACATAGCTCTGATCGGTCGTCCTCTTAAGGGAAGGGTAGTGGCCGTACGTCCCGGCCATACTGTCAACAACAAGTTCACGCGTATGATCCGCAAGGAGGTGCGTCATACGGAAATCCAGTCTCCCTACTACAATCCCAACATCGAGCCTGTAATTGATGTCAACGGCATACGCAAGCTTCTTCCTCACCGTTATCCGTTCCTGCTTATCGATAAGGTGATTGAGATTGACCGCAAGCATTGCGTGGCTGTCAAGAACGTTACTGTCAACGAACCTTTTTTCCAGGGCCATTTCCCTCAGGAGCCTGTAATGCCCGGAGTGCTTCAGGTCGAAGCCATGGCGCAGGCTGCAGGAGTGCTTGTGCTCAACTATCTGGAAGACCCTGAGAAATACAGCACATATTTTCTCAAGATAGACAATGTGAAGTTCCGCCAGAAAGTCGTGCCCGGCAATACGCTTCTGATGAATGTCAGCTTGATGACGGAAATCCGCAGGGGATGCGCTGTGGTGAAGGGATATGCTTTCGTCGGCGAGCGGATAGTCTGTGAGGCTGAGTTTATGGCTCAGATAATCAAAAACAAGTAAACACTCTCCACAGAACCCAGCAAACAGAAATGAATCAAATGTATTACGTCCATCCGGACGCGAAGATTGGAAATAACGTGAAGATAGGCAACTTCACGAATATCTATGAGAATGTAGAGATCGGCGACAATTGTGAGATACACGGTAATGTCACTATCTATCCCGGAGCCAGGATCGGCTCGGGTGTGAGGATATTTCCCGGGGCCGTGGTAGCCGCGATTCCCCAGGATCTCAAATTCCGAGGTGAGGAGACTTTTGCCTATGTCGGCGACGGCACCACTCTGCGTGAATGTGTGACAGTGAACCGCGGTACTGCCTCAAAAGGGAAGACTGTAGTAGGCTCAGGCTGTCTGATCATGGCTTATAATCATGTGGCTCACGACTGCCATGTAGGCAACGGGGTCATAATGTCAAACAATTGCCAGCTTGCCGGCGAGGTTGTCGTAGACGACTGTGCGGTGCTTGGAGGTGGATGTCTCGTGCATCAGTTCTGCCATCTTGGCCGCAATATCATGCTCCAGGGTGGGGCCCTTGTGAATAAGGATATACCTCCTTTCGTGAAGGCTGCCCGTGAGCCGATCTCATATGTAGGTCTAAACACTGTAGGGCTCCACCGCCGTGGTTTTTCTCAGGAGGACATACAGGCCATAGGGGAGATCTATCGTCTGCTTTATCTTAGTGATCTCAATGTCACCAATGCCGTTCGCTTGATTCAGGACACTCTTCCTGAGTCGAAATATCGTGATGAGATCGTCAACTTCGTCGTCAATTCCGAACGCGGTGTGATTCGCTCCGCTATTTAAGGGAGTGCTATTTGACAGGACTGTCGGTATATATACTGCAGACGTCTATAATATGGTCCTGACTTCGGTATCGAGTCAGGACCATATTATATATTGTCGGAATGTGGCGGATGACGCATGTGCTGTTGCAGTCTTATGATAGCTTCATGAAAAGACATTCGCTCCTGCATATCCGGTAGATATGCAGGAGCGAACTATGTCGGTATGGTTGATTCCGGTATTATTTGAGGGCAGCCTGAACTGCGTCATTGGGCACCATTTCCTCTTTGAAGACATAAGCGCCTGTCTTGGGAGATTTCTCCATCTTAATTATTTTGCTGTAGGTGCGTCCTTCGCCTTTCTGAAGAGACGCGACGGTTTTTTTTGCCATGGGTCAGGGATGCTTATTTTATTTCTTTGTGGATAGTCATTCTCTTAAGGATGGGGTTGTATTTTTTCAACTCCAGACGTCCTGTTGTGTTCTTGCGGTTTTTGGTGGTGATGTATCTTGACATTCCGGGCATACCGCTGGCTTTGTGTTCGGTGCATTCAAGTATAACCTGCACTCTGTTGCCTTTAGCTTTCTTTGCCATAGTTTAGAAATTCTGATTAAAGAGAAACGATTGTGATGTCTTTGAAGTCGAGATTGCCTTCTTTCTCAGCCTTTTTAAGAGCGGCGTTGAGTCCGATCTTGTTGATTGTGCGGAGAGCATGGGCCGAAACATTGAGTTCGATCCACATATCCTGCTCAACCCAATAGAATTTCTTCCGGTGAAGGTTGACATTGAATTTGCGTTTGGTGCGACGCTTCGAGTGGGAAACATTATTGCCCACGGAAGCCTTTTTGCCTGAAATCTGACAAACTTTTGACATGGCTGTTAATTTTTTATATTCAATAAAAATTCTCAAGGCTTGAGGCCGCCATCTCAGTTCTCATATCACCGCCAGGCGCATCAGATTGGCGGCTTTAAAGGATGTGCCCACAAACCAGGTGCAAAATTAGTAATAATTACTGAATTGTGCAAATTTTTTCGGCAGCCTTTTTTGTTATACTCTTTTTTCATGCATTCGCAGGCGGCTTTGGGGAGACAAAAGTCCTCTGATGATCTGAGATCACTTCAACATGGCGCAAGAAAGTGTGTCGCAAAAGTGGCTGCTTCAGTCGTCGTTAAGGTCTTCCTGCATTTCGTAGCTGTTGCGGAGAAGATTGATGAGCATGACCATGCCGTGGTTTGTGGCGCTCTCGATCACCTGATTGCGGTCTCCGTTGAAGTGGAGGCATTCGCTCACAACCCTTTCGCCATACTTGACAGCTATCCATACAGTCCCTACGGGCTTATATCTGGTTCCACCGTCAGGACCGGCGATGCCGGATGTGGCTATCGCGCAGTCGCTCCTCATCAGGGCGGCGGCTCCTCTTGCCATAGCCTCAACTACGGGTTTGCTAACAGCTCCATGGGCCGATATGTCGCTGCGAGGCACACTGAGCACCTCGGCTTTCACATCGTTGGAATAGCTGACGATGCTTCCGAGGAAATAGGCTGACGAACCGGGCACCTGCACTATGCGGTGTGCGAGGTTGCCACCGGTGCAACTTTCCGCACAAGCCACGGTCAGTTCCCGTTCCGTGAGAAGTTCGCCAAGCACCTGTGCTATTGATTTATCTTCGGTCGTGACCACCTCTTTTGAGAAAATCTCGTTGAGGTTGTTGTGATAGCGGTTCATCTTGAAGCGGAGCATCTCCACTCCAGAGTTCATCCCCGTCAGGGTGATCTTGGTCACAAGATTGGATGAGTCGATCGTGATCTTTACGAACTCCGGTAGCTGGGCCTCGAAATGCTTCATGACTTTCGCGAGCTCCTGACGTGTGTAGCCGTAGATGACGATGTGGCGTGTCTCCTTGTGGAGATTTTTGGCCTTCTTGTCTTTTTCAGTGTTGTAGTGAGTTGTCTTTTCCATTTCGCAGATTGGGAATTCAGACCGTCACCCTTGAATACGGCGGCAGTGAGAGGTCACAAAATTGGTTAGAGAGATATTTGAAATAACCGGCGGCGGCGACCATGGCTGCGTTGTCGGTGGTGAAGGCTCTTTCGGGAATCCATGCCCTTACCCCCTTGCGACGGCAGAAGTCCGCGACAGCGTCCCTTACTCCTGAATTGGCAGATACGCCTCCCCCAATGGCTATGTGTTCCACGGGATATCTGTCGAGGGCCTGCCCGAGCTTGTCCATGAGGATTTCGATGATAGTGGCCTGCAGGGAAGCCGCGAGATCAGCCTCGTTTTTGCGGATGAAATCCGGATCGTTCCTGAGATTGTCGCGGAGGGTATACAGGAATGATGTCTTGAGTCCGCTGAAAGAATAGTCGAGGCCCGGGATATGTGGTTTGCTGAACCGGAAAGCTTTCGGATTGCCGACAGCCGCGAGCCGGTCGATATGCGGGCCACCGGGATAGGGGAGGCCCATTACCTTGGCGCATTTGTCGAAAGCCTCTCCGGCGGCATCATCGATGGTCTTGCCTACTATCTCCATGTGGTAAGGACTGCGAGCCACTACAATCTGAGAGTTGCCCCCCGACACGAGAAGGCACATGAAGGGAAAATCGGGCACCGGATCCTCAGGCTGCTTCCGTATGAAGTGGGAGAGTATGTGGGCGTGGAGGTGATTGACGTCAACCAGAGGAATGTCAAGGCCTACAGCCATGCCTTTGGCAAATGAGGTGCCTACGAGAAGGGAACCCAGCAGGCCGGGGCCGCGCGTAAAAGCGATGGCTGTGACCTCCGACTTGTCGATGCCTGCCTGACGCAGGGCCTCACTGACTACGGGAACTATGTTTTGCTGGTGGGCTCTTGAAGCGAGCTCGGGCACTACGCCGCCGTATGCCTCATGCACTTTCTGGCTCGCTATGACGTTGCTCCGCAGACAGCCGTCGGAGATCACGGCTGCTGAAGTGTCGTCGCATGAGGATTCTATGCCCAGTATATTTACACTCATTCAGATATCTTTTTTCCATGCAAAGTTAGCGTAATTAGTTGAAATGTCAAAACGCACGGCGTCAATAATGTCGGGAGGATGTCAAAAAATAGATGGCTAAGAATGGAAATGTAGTGCTTATATGGTGGAAAATGATTAATTTTGCATGTCATTTCCCGGATGTCGCCTTCCCCGGCGGCGCCCGAGACAAACTATGAATAAAGTCAGAACACTATATAAAGCGGCGAGAGGCATATTGTTCACTGTGATCATAATGGTCGTGGTGCTCTATCTTGCGTCATATATTCTTCTTTCAGTGCCATCTTTTCAGAATTTTGTGAAGGGAGAGGTCGAGAAAGAAGCGTCGGCGTTTATCGGATCGCGTCTTGAGATCGGATCGCTGACGGTTTCTCCTTTTAATGAGGTAATGCTCCATGACGTCAGGGTGTTCGACCCGGACGGACGCCATTGTCTGTCGATTGAGTCGCTCGGAGCCGGCATAAGGTTGTGGCATCTTCTCAGAGAGGGGAAGGTCGAGCTTAACTATGCAGAGATAATAGGTCTTGACGCGAATATCCGGCAGGCAGCTCCCGGCTCCCCCCTGAATATCCAGTTTCTCATCGATGCTTTCAAACCCAAGGATCGCAACAAACCTCCTACGAAGTTCGATCTGAATTTTCATAATGTGGTGTTGAGGCGTTGTGCTGTGTCGCTGGATAAGGAATGGATTCCGCGTTCCGTGGATAAGGATAGGACTGATTTCAACCACCTGCGGATAAGCGATCTTAAGGCGGATATCAATCTCCCGAGACTCGCCAACGACGATTTTATTGTTGACCTGCGTCGTCTGTCGTTCACAATGTCGGGAGGCTTTGATGTGGAGACTGTGGCTTTCCGGAGCCATATCACTTCAAAGTCGCTCTCGGTGGAGAATTTTGTGCTCAAGCTTCCTGCGACGGAAATACGTCCTTCCGACATATTCCTCTCATACGACGGATTTAACGACATTCCACGAGCCCTGAAAGAGGGTAACCATCAGTTTGTCATTGTTGATAACACCATATCACTTTCCGATTTCTCATGGCTTCTTCCGGACCTTCACCGCTACCAGGAACCATTGATGCTTTCTGTTGAGGCTGAGGGAAACTCGGATAGGGTGGATCTGAGGCGACTTTCGCTTGCTATGGAAAGTTCAGATCTTTATCTCGATATCAAAGGTGAAGGGTCAGGTTTATCAGACAAAGATAAATTTGCCTTTTCCATAGATGACATTAAGTTGAGAGCCGGCACCGAGGCAGTGTCAGAAATACTTCGCCACGTGCCCTCATTAACGGAGAAAGTCGGGCGTATCATCAGAAACACCGGAGACATAGAATTGACAGGAAGTGGCTATTTCAAGCGTGCGGCCGCAGTGGCTGAGGCCGATGTCAATATCTTGACATCCTGTGGGGAAATAGCGATATCGGGGAAAGCTTCAGGCCTAAGGAAAGGGCATGCGGCTTTTTCGGGCGAGGCATCGGCCGACCGTCTGGATCTCGGCCGTATGCTTGATGACAAGAGGATCGGTGTGGCTACTGCCGACGTGACGCTATCGGGAAGTGTGGCCGGGAAGGACGTGGAGGGAAAAGCGGAGGCATATATCTCTGAATTCCTTTATGACGGAATCCCTTACGGTGGTATGGTGGCTGTGTTGGAGAAGACAGGAAAAGATATCAGTGCGGAAGCCACTATCGACAATGAGATGGCTAATGCCACTCTGGAGGGGAAAGGATATCTCGACGGGGCTGAATCCTGGCTCAACCTGCTTGCCGATGTCAGGTATTTCCATCCCTACCGTCTCGGCTTCCTTAAGAAGTATCCCGACTACACGCTGTCCGGAAAGCTAAGTGCGCAGCTGGCCGGCGACAATATAGACAATGTGACCGGCGAGGCACGTCTTACTGATGTGGAATTTTTTGCTCCGGAATCTAAATCCCTGTCGCTTGACCGGCTGCTTCTCACCTCATCAATAGATGGGGATATCCGGAAGATTACTCTAAGAAGCGACTGGGTCGACGGGGATTTGTCGGGAACGTTTAAAGTAAAGGATCTGCCTTCGGCGGTGAGGAATATGCTTTCTTCCGCGGTGCCATGTATCCTTCCTCCGGTCAGTAGGAAGGATGAGCCGGCATATCTTTCTGACCTCCAATTCAATTTCAATATCAAGCCTGACAATACACTTGCCGAATTCCTCAATCTTCCGGTGAGACTTCTTGTCGATGTGCCTGTCGCGGGTGGAATTTCAGGCAGTGAGGGGACTGCGAATCTTGTGATCGATGCGCCGTATCTCCAGCAGGGAAAGAATAAGCTTGTGAGAGACACCCGTCTTAAGTTTGACCTTGACGGCAACGAGGGTACCGCGCGTCTTAACGCCTTCACCTCATTCCCTGCCAAAAAGGGTGACATGGCGCTCAATCTTAGCCTTCTGGCCCAGCATGATGATATATTTGCCGATGTCAGCTGGGAGACAATCGGCACGGCTTTCCTCAACGGGATGTTATCTCTCGGGGCCAAGATCAGCAAAGATGAACTCAGCGGGAAACCTGAGGCGCGACTCGACATCAATCCGTCGGTGTTTGAATTCGGCACGACTAAATGGAATATCGACAAATCGGACATAACATACGACGACGGCATCCTTGACGTCAATGACCTCCGCATATGGCATGGCGGCCAGTTTATAGAGATTGACGGGCGTGCGTCATCATCTCCCCTCGACTCATTGACCGTAAGGCTTGCTGATATTGATGTCGGATATGTTTTCGACACTCTCAACATCAATTATGTCACGTTCGGAGGCACAGCCACTGGAGACATAACCGCCCATGAGGCCCTCGGGAAGGAGCCGAAGGCATCGACCGACAATCTCTCCATCAAGGGCCTTTCGTATAATGGCGCTGTCTTAGGCGACGGAGTGATAAGCAGCCGATGGAACAATGCCGAGAAGGAGGTGGAGATTTTCGCCGATATTACAGGCGAGCTCGGCAGGAAGTCGACGATCGACGGAGGCATATGGGTGACACGCGATTCCCTTAGTTTCGCCATAGACGCCGACAGGGTGCCTGTAGGTTTTCTTGGTCCCTTTATGTCAGCTTTTACCTCCGATGTAAAAGGTCATGCTTCAGGTAAAGCCAAACTGTTCGGCACATTCAGCGACATTGACCTGACCGGGCGTATCCTTGCTGACTCTGTGGCTATAAAACTCGATTATACCAATTGTTATTACCACGGCACGGACTCCGTGATACTTAATCCGGGACGTATAGTGATTCCTTCGTTCCGTCTGTATGACCGCGAAGGCCATTCGGCGATACTTTCGGGAGAGCTTACCCACAGGTATTTCCATGAACCACGATTTAATTTCAGGATTTCCGACGTGAGGGGAATGCTGTGCTACGATACTAATTCAAAGATAAATCCTGACTGGTATGGCACATTTTACGGTAACGGCAATGCGATAGTCAGAGGCTGGCCGGGCGCTGTCTCTGTATCTGTCGACATGACTGCAGTCGGAAATTCGCGGTTCACATTCGTGCTCAACGATACTCAGGCGGCTGAAGATTACCGTTTCCTGACCTTCTCCGACCGGCGTAAAGAGGAAGCCGAGCGGCTGAAAGCTGATTCTATCTCTCCCGTGATCTCCGCTCTCCAGAAAAAAATGGCCAAGGAGGAAGACCACCCTTCGAAGTTCATGATTGACATCCGCGGTTCGGTGACGCCTTCCACGCTTATGACACTTGTGATGGATCCGGTGGCCGGAGACAAGATCACCGCCAGAGGGAACGGCAGCCTTCAGATAGACTACGATTCGGAGAGCGACGAGATGCAGATGTTCGGGAAATATATCCTTGACGAGGGAAACTATAATTTCTCTCTTCAGGATCTCATATTACGGGATTTCAGCATACGGCGTGGAAGCAGCATATCGTTCAACGGAGATCCATTCAACGCCCAGCTCGACATAACGGCCGCCTATAGGGTCAATACGAATCTCTCTGATCTCGATAAGAGTTTCTCCACCGACCGTGATCTTGCCCGCACCAATGTGCCTGTAGATGCGCTCCTGATGGTCGACGGCGAGATGCAGCATCCCGACATCACGTTTGATATCGAGCTCCCCACGCTGACACGCGATGTGGAGAGAAAGGTGAAGAGCATAATCTCCACCGACGATATGATGAGCCGGCAGATCATATATCTTCTCGCGCTCAACCGGTTCTATACTCCGGAATACATGGGTGCCACAAGCAATGGTGGCGAACTGGCCTCAGTGGCGTCGTCGACATTGTCTTCCCAGCTTTCCAACATGCTCGGCCAGCTAACCGACAAATTCACTCTTGCCCCGTCGTTCCGAAGCGACAAGGGTGATTTTTCCGACATTGAGGTCGATGTTGCGCTTTCGTCGCGACTTCTCGATAATCGTCTGCTCATCAACGGCAATTTCGGCTACCGCGACCGCAGTACGTCGCAGACCACATTTGTGGGAGACTTCGATATCGAATATCTGCTATCTAAAAGCGGCAATCTGCGTCTGAAAGCTTATAATCATTTCAATGATCAGAACTATTATCTGCGTCAGGCACTCACGACGCAGGGTATTGGAGTGATCTACCGCAAGGATTTCGACAATCCCTTCAGTTTTCTCAAAAAATGGCGTGAGCGTCATAAAAAGCATGTGGAGGATAGCGACAGTATCTCCGGGAATGACGGCAAAATGGAAAATAGTGGAGAAAAAGTGGGTGATTCAGGAAAAAATGACTAAATTTGCAAAGACGGAAAGGCTTCGAATGCCTTTCGTGATATAATTATGTATAAGACAAATCTGCTCGGATGGCCTGGAAAATAGAAGGAATACTCGATCGGCTCGGCCTTAAGCGAGACCGCACACTCGGACTTGCTCTGAGTGGCGGAGGTGCCAAGGGTTTCGCCCATATTGGTGTCTTCAAGGCATTTGAGCAATTTGGACTCCATCCGGATATACTCTCGGGAGTCTCGGCCGGATCGATAGCCGCGGCTCTTTATGGCGCGGGTCTTACGCCTGAAGACATCATTGAGTGTTTTACCGAGGCTTCAAGTCTTGATGACTTCACAGAGTGGTCGATTCCAAAATATGGATTCATGAAGCTTGACAGATTCGGAAAACTTCTCGAACGCTGGCTTCCGGTAAGGAATCTGGAGGATATGAAGATCCCCACTGTGATTTGTGCCACTGATTTTGATCATGCCAAGTCAGTGGGATGGGGCAAAGGTGAGATTGTGCCACGTGTGCTTGCCTCATGCTGCATCCCTATCATATTCAATCCCATAAAGATCAATGGCGTGAATTATGTTGACGGTGGGGTGCTACGGAATCTTCCGGCGTGGGCTATCCGTGAATACTGTACGGACCTATATGGTATAAATTGCAATCCCATGAAGCGGGCCACGCAAGGAAGACCGTCGATCATCGACATAGCTTACCGTTCTTTCCAGCTTATGATGAAGGCTAATGTGCCTCAGGACATCCGTCTTTGCGACCATGTTATAGAGATCGAGAATATGAGCACAGTGAAGACATTCGATCTCAAAGGACTGCATAAAGGTGTCGCGATAGGCTACGATACGACCTGTCGCGCACTTGAGAAGATACTAAACGAATAAACCATAATACGAACCGCATCATGTACGACTCCAAGGAAAAACTGATAATCTATCAATTATTTCCAAGAATAATGACAAATACCAATGCCAACTGCGTGCCCTGGGGAACACTTGCGCAGAATGGCAGCGGTAAACTCAATGATTACACGTCTCATGTGCTCCGCAGCATACGCGATCTCGGAGTGAACTGTCTGTGGTTTACCGGAGTGATCGAGCATGCCACCAAGACCGACTTCTCGGAATACGGTATCGATCCCGACAATCCGAATGTGGTTAAGGGGGAGGCGGGTTCTCCATACGCCATAAAGGACTATTATGACATAGATCCGGCCCTGGCTGAGTCTGTGCCCGACAGGATGAAAGAATTCGAGAACCTCGTGAGACGTGTCCATAATGAGAACATGAAGATCATAATCGACAATGTTCCAAACCATACCGCGAGGGTATATCATTCCGACAAGGCTCCCAATGGGGTGGAGGATTTCGGTCTCCGCGACAATACAAATATGAATTTCGCCGCCGACAATAATTATTACTATATCTCCAACCAGCTTTTCTATCCTTCGATCAATCTCAGTGCCGAGGGCGACAAGCCATATGTCGAGTTCCCGGCAAAAGCTACGGGCAACGACTGCTTTACGGCGTTCTGCGGCCCAAACGATTGGTATGAGACTGTGAAGTTGAATTACGGACATGACTACAACGACGGCTCCGACCATTTTGACCCGATTCCCGACACCTGGCATAAGATGCTTCACATCCTGAAGTTCTGGGCCTCGAAGGGTATTGACGGATTCCGATGCGATATGGTCTTCATGGTGCCGCTCGCTTTCTGGCACTGGGCTATTCCCCAGGTCAAGGAGCTCTATCCCCATATATTCTTCATCGGTGAGATATATGATGTGGCGCTTTACCGTCCATTCCTTGATTACGGATGCTTCGATTATCTCTATGATAAGGTCAATCTTTACGACACCTTGGTCGGCATAGAGACCCAGGGATGGTCGGCGGCCCAGCTCACCGGGTGCTGGCAGACAGTAGACGGCATTGGCGACCGTATGGTTAACTTCCTCGAGAATCATGACGAGGTAAGATTCGGATCGAGAGCCTATGCCGGAGATTCCCTGAGGGTGGTGCCTTCACTTGTGGTGTCGGCCATGATCTCGAGGGGACCCTTCCTGATGTACTATGGTCAGGAACTGGGAGAGCCGGCGCGCGACAATGAAGGCTTCGCCGGCGAAAACAACAGGACAACCATCTTCGACTACTGGAGCGTGTCGACCATTCGCCGTTGGTATCACGACGGAGCATGCGACGACTCCCTGCTTTCCCCTCACGAGCGCTGGCTGCGCAATGTCTACAAGAGCGTGCTTACTCTCTGCAACGAGCGTGAGGCTCTGCGTGAAGGAGCTTTTTTCGATCTCATGTATGTAAACCTTCGTCTGCCGGGTTTCAATCCACATACGAATTTCGCGTTCCTTCGCTATAAAGGGGACGACATACTGCTGATAATGGCTAATTTCTCTAAAGAGGCAGGCCATGTAAGCCTCGTCATTCCCGATCTCGCTTTCGAAATGTCGGGACTTGAGAGAGGGGAGATTGTGACATCCGATCTGCTTTGGGGAAAACCTCACAAACTCAACCTGTCGTCGACACTTCCGCTCACTGTCTATATGAGCGCAGGCGATGCCCTTGTGCTCCCTCTTGGCAAAAAGAAAGCACTGACAGACCACAAAATGTCTGGTTCAGCCCTCAGAGGGGAAAAGAAATCCTCCGGAAAAGGTGGAAAATCGAAAAAATAATTTTAATTTTGCAAGTAATTTTTTACCACTCCATATCATGAGCAATTACCTTCCGCCCATAAAGGTTTTCGCAGGTACGAAAAGTCACTATCTGGGAGAATCGATCTGCAAGGATCTGGGCATAGAATTAGGCAAAATGAAAATAGAGACTTTTGCCGACGGCGAGTTTGAGGTCTCATTTGAGGAATCCATTCGCGGCGCGGAAGTCTATCTGGTGCAGTCAACATTCCCCAACAGCGACAATCTGATGGAGCTCCTCCTGATGATTGATGCCGCCAAAAGGGCATCAGCGGCCACGATAGTGGCTGTAGTGCCTTATTTCGGCTGGGCACGCCAGGACAGAAAAGATAAGCCGAGAGTGTCGATTGCCGCAAAGCTTGTGGCTGATCTTCTCAGTGTGGCCGGAATAGACCGTCTCATCACGATGGATTTGCATGCCGACCAGATCCAGGGATTCTTTGATGTGCCTGTCGACCATCTCTATGCCTCGTCAATTTTCATACCTTACATTGAGAGCCTGCATCTGAAGGATCTTGTGATCGCTTCTCCTGATGTGGGAGGTGCGAAACGTGCAAACTCATATGCCAAATATTTCGACGTCCCCCTCGTGCTCTGCCACAAGCAGCGCGCCAAGGCCAATGTCGTGGAGAAGATGACGGTTATAGGTGATGTCACAGGCAAGAATGTTGTGCTTGTCGACGATATCAGCGACACCGCCGGAACTATAACCAAGGCCGCGGATCTTCTTATTGAGAATGGCGCCAATTCCGTGCGCGCTCTGTGCAGTCATGCCGTAATGAGCGATCCTGCCACGGAAAGGGTAAAGAATTCCGGACTCACCGAAATCGTGTTTACTGACTCCATACCCTACGGAAAAGAGAATCCGAAAGCTGTGGTGCTTCCTGTGGCTAAGCTTTTTGCCGATACCATCCGCCGCATCCACAACAACCAGTCGATTTCCTCGCAGTATCTGTTTAAGTGAAAAGTTTAGGGTTTCGAGTTTAAGGTTTAGGTCTCAGATATTTTTCCCTGCCCGGCCCTTAACTGATAATCCATCATAACTGATTTCTTAACTATCCTCATAAAACATACGGCCCCGGATCATATATGATCCGGGGCCGTATGTTTTATGAGTTGGTATCTTACCAGATTATCACACGTTCGGAAGCTGGACGGAACATCTTGTCTCCCTCCTTTATGCTGAAGGCATTGAAGAAGGGTTCGAGATTGCGGAGTGATACGTTCACACGATTTTTGCCGAGTGAATGTACATCACCTGTCGTAAGGGATCGGATTTCCTCATCCCTTATGTTGCCTGCCCAGAGATTGGCGAAATTCAGATAGAAAACCTGCGAGGGATCGAGACCGTCGATCTTTGCTGATTCCGAGGTGATATCGACACCTTTCTTTTTCTGTGAGTCGAGGAATGCGGTATAGGCCACACGAAGACCACCCTGATCGGCAATATTCTCGCCTAAGGTATATGTCCCATTGGCGTGCAGGCCGGGAAGGACCTCGACCTCGTCAAACTGTGCGACGAGTCCTTTGGTCAGTTTTGAGAATGCTTCAGCGTCTTCGGGAGTCCACCAGTTGGTCATATTTCCTTCCGCATCAAATTGGCGTCCCTGATCGTCAAATCCATGAGTCATCTCATGACCAATGACAACGCCGATGCCACCGTAGTTTTCCGCGTCGCTTGCTTCGGGATCGAAGAAAGGTGCCTGGAGTATGCCTGCGGGAAATACGATTTCATTGTTCACGGGATTGTAATAGGCGTTGATCGTCTGGGGAGTCATGCCCCATTCAGTACGGTCTACGGGTTTGCCCCATTTTGCGAGTTCCTGTTGCTGCGACCACATATTGGCGTTATGCACGTTCTCCCAATAGGAGAGGGAGGGATCTATCTCCAGAGCGGAGTAGTCTTTCCATTTGTCGGGATAGCCAATCTTGACTGTGAAGGAGTTGAGTTTCTTGAGCGCCTGCACTTTGGTGTCGTCGCTCATCCAGGGGAGATTGATGATATGCTTGCCGAGTGAGTTGCGCAGGTTCTCCACAAGGCCGAGCATATATTGCTTGGAGCTTTCGGGAAAATATTCCTCAACATAGAGTTCGCCGATGCCTTCTCCGAGTACACCCTCAGTGACTGCGAGGGCGCGCTTCCAACGTGGCTGCTGCTGCTCTACGCCACTCATGACTTTGTTGAACTGGAAGCTTGTGTCGCTGAATTTGTCGCTGAGATATGGTGCGGCGCCTGCCACATACTTCCAGAGGTAATAGTCTTTCTTCTCGCGGTCTGACAGCGTTTTCATAAGATTGTCAGATTGTTTGAGGCAACGAGGATCGGTGACGATCACCATCTCCGGGGTCTGTATTCCCATTGTCTCTATGAAGAATGTGTCCCAGGGGAAGCTGGGGTAAGCTTCCTTTAGCTGGGCTATGCTGCGTGGATTGTACATGGCAGCGATATTGCGGCTTTCCTCGCGTGTCTTAGTGGAGTCGGCGAGGAGCGTCTCAATTTTCATGACGTTCTTCACGATCCTTTTGGCATCTTTCTTGCTGTAGCCGGCATTGATCATCTGAGCCTCGATCAGACGCTGGTAAGCCTCGCGCACCTCTTTGTTGCGTTTGTCGTTCTTAAGGTAGTAATCGCGGTCGCCGAGTGAGAGGCCGCCTCCCGACACATACATGGCATACTGTTTACTGTTGGCCAGGTCTTCCATAGGTCCGGCTCCCATAAGAGGGGAGGAATAATTCTTCTGGATCCAGAGAAACAGGTCGCCCATCTCCTCCGGTTTTGTATTTTCAATGCGTGCGAGATCGGCCTTGATAGGCTCGGCTCCAAGTTTATTGCGGCGCACGGAGTCCATGGCTGTCTCATAGAGGGCAGCTATCTTGTAGGCGTTGGTGCCCTTGGCGGGATTTGTCTTGGCGAGATTGGTGACTATGCGGCGCACACGGTTATTGCTTGAATCGTTCAGGATATTGAACTGGCCGTAGCGGGCATATTCGGGAGTGAGGGGATGAGAATCCATCCAGCCTTTGTTGGTGTGCTGATAAAAATCTTCCGATGCCTTCACTGTCGGATCAAAGCCTTTGGGATCAAGGCTCTTCAGGTGTTCCTGGGCGCAGACTGCCGTAGATGTGCCTGCCATGACCAGGAGAAACAATGCTTTTGAAAGTCTCATTTAGATAAATTTATTTGGTATATCGAATAATCATTGTCCGGTATGTATCATTGTTATGGCGTGTAAGAGGAAATACCCCCGTCGGGCGCCATGACAGTCAGGTGGAATTGATTTAGGCGGAAGCATGCCATAAATCTTACAAAGATAACGATAATTGTCGTAAGTTCAAAAATTTTAATCATTATTCTTTTTAAGTAGTCGGCATAAAGAAAAATCAGAAAGAAAACCTTTTATCATTTCAATATTTTTTTCAGCAACTTAGCATAGGGTTAATCCGCATAATAACCTTTCGCAAGAAACATGGTAATTGATTTATGGTCAGGAGTGAGGACGTGCTGGTGGAATATATGGCAGAGGCCAGCCGGAAATGATCCCGGTTGGCCTCTGTTGTCTATAAGCCGGTTTCAGAGAGAGGAATGATATACAATATCATTCTTGAAATTAAGGTTGATGATACGTTGCACGAGGCAATGCTTGTCATCATAGCTGTGATTGTCGTAGTAATCGAGGACTATGATGCCGGCTCTTGCAGGCCTGTTACCTTCAAAATAATCCTTGATGAGATCAGACATTATGGGATTCATCGGTCGGTCGCATGTCGAGCCACCCCAGGCATACATATAAGGAGTGGTGATTCCTCGCATCCCGATGCTGTTGAAGGTGATGAAAAGGTGAGATTTATATTCACTTTTCGAGAGAGCCTTGAAAGATTCCTCTATCAGGCTTTTCTTTTCCATGGTGTCGTGTTCGACTTCTGCCCAGAAGTCGAAAAATCTGTCTTCCACATAGAATTTCACACCTCCTGTGGTTTCGAATGTGCCGCTTCCGTCTTGAGGCCAGTCGGGAGTGATATGTATGCCCCAGGGACCATTGTCCGCGGGTTCCACGAAATCCCTGAGAAGCACAATTTTCCCGCGACATTCACCTAACTTGTGAAGTCTGGTGTCGCGCAGGAAGCGTGAAACAAGTTTCTGGTTGGCCGGATCCTTGAAGAATACATTGAGATCACCGCCTATCGTTCCACTTTCCTCTTTAAGACGCATGATGATGGTCTCCGAAGGGTTTTCCGTGAGGAATTTATCACACCATTGCAACACAGTCTTAAAACTCAGATGGCAGGAAATTCCACCATGGTTCACGTTAAGGTGCTCGTCAATCCGCACATCAAGAAAACGTATACCGTCGTAAAGCTGCTCCTCTATTGTATAGTTCTGGCAGGAAGCGCTGTTCATGTCGGCTTCTTTTGTGCCGGAGTCGTGAGTGCCGGGAATGGATATGTCGTAAAGATTCATGTCATCGCTTAGATGCGACATCCAAGACTCGGAATGGTCGGAAAGGGGAGTGAACGACACCATGAATGAATTGTCAGCACCACTTGCATCGGCTATATAGAGGTTGTCGCCTCCGAGCCGGTTGATGAGGTCTCCGTCTTTCACGTCTTTGACAATCTCATCGTCATTCCCCCCGGATATATCCTTCATGATGCGGAATCTGACACCTTTCGGGCATACCACGGCATAGCCTTTGTTGTCAAGATACGGAAGGTTGAAATTACTGCTTGACCTGTGGCTCTGTCCCGACATATGATCTTTGGCTGAGAAGACATACGTCACGCCGTCTTCGGGAGTAAACACGGTATATTGCACCTCGAAAGCTTTCTCTGCGTTTTTCGGGTTGGCGATGTAGAACTTTGAGTTGTCCTGGAATGAAGTGATGGTTCCGTTGGTGATTCCGTTGGCGTAGAAGGGATCCGTGCCGGTCTTGTCGATCTTGACATCGAAAGAGATCCCTTCGGGGCATGACCAGTAAATCGCGGTGCCTCCACCCATATCGCTTGTGGAGAAATTGTTCGATGATCGCTCTTTCTGGCCGTGTTGCGGTCCGGCCTCGCTCATCACTGTCCTTGAAGCCTGCCCGGAGCCAAGGTAGATAGGGGGCATGACTTCTTCCTCGACGGGAGTGTCATCGTCGCCACAGCTTTGAAAGAGGGGTAACGGCAATAAAAGGAATGCCGCAAATTTCATGAATTTTTTTAGTTTTTTCATGTGTCGTGAAATTGTATTGGAAAAACAAAATTTGTTAATTCGTGTGCGAAATTACTTCATTTGGAAAAATCCGGTATTGTAAAAACATAAATATACTTTTTTACAATTAAGATTTATATGGTTTTACAAAGATTTAAAGTTATATTGCCCGCTATCCACAGATTATTGAGTAATTTTGCAAACCGAAAACGAAAGATTATGCTTGATGCTTACTACAATGATATCATTCTTGCCGGATGGACGACGGCCCTGATTCTCGGATTGTGTATGCTTCTGAGTAATGTGCCCGATATTCCGACTTATCTTCCGTATATAAGGTCGAAAAGAATACTCGGCATAGCTTATATTATATTCGGCATGGCGATATCTCAATTCACATTTTTTGACCTCCGCAATAATTTCCCTACCGTGGCGGTCGCCCTTCCTCTGTCTTATTATTATCTTGAGGGGATCTTGTTCGGGATGTCGTTCTGTTCACTTCTCGACCGTCATTACATCTGCAGGCGCCAGAAGATGATTGATTTCGGTTTCTATTCGGGATTTCTTATTCTGGCATGGAGCGGTGCGCTGCTGGCTGCCGGAGTGATGCGGACAGTCATGCTGATATGCGCCTCTGTATGGTTTTTTACGGCGGCATCCATTATCTCGGTCAGGTTTTTCAAGATTTATCGTGCTTCAGTAAGGAAACTCGATGATTTCTATTCTGACAATATCGCCGTGTTTGTGAGATGGCTGCATAAGAGCACTTATGGGATAATCTTTTTCGGACTTTGTGGGTCGGTGCTCGCGTTCGCTCCTCGATGGGGCAACGCCATATTCATGTCAGCCGGAATCGTGATGTTTGTATATATTTATATCTCATTCCAGAATTATATCCTTAATTACAGGAATGTGGAGATCGCGGTAGAAGAGAACATGACTTCCCGCTCATGCGATACGCGGGCACAGACTGTTGATCTCGGAGAGGGGATAGAACGCTGGGTGTCATCGGGCGGTTACCGTATGCAGGGGTTGACTCTCGAAGATCTGGCAAGAGAACTCGGGTCAAACCGTTCTTATGTGTCGGCCTATATCAATTCAACGTTCAACTGTAATTTCCGGGAATGGATCAATGCTCTCAGGATTGACTATTCAAAAACTCTGCTGGCCGAGCAATCCTTTATGACCATTGAAAAAGTATCGGAGCAATCCGGATTCTCTACATCGGCTTATTTTTGCCGTCTGTTTTCCAAACGAGAGGGTATGACACCAACAAAATGGAGGGAATCAACCATTGGCGGGGTGGAGAAGTAAGCTCAGCCCCGGTCTGTCACAAGATTGCTGAGTATATTGGAGGCTTTAAGTTCCGTCTCCATCCATTCGTCAGCGGGATTCGACCTGAGGGTTATGCCTCCTCCCGCGAATACAGCAAATCTGTCATGCCCTAACTGCGCGCACCGGAGGGTGACGAAGAAATTGAAATCGGATGATGAGCGGAATGGCCCGCAGAAGCCTCCGTAGCATCCTCTTTGAAATTTTTCAGTGGTGATGATGGTCTTAAGTGAGGGTGCCTTAGGCAGCCCGCAGAGAGCGGGGGTGGGCGACAGTTCCCCGAGAATCTTTTCCAATGCTTTTGGATTGATGTCACAGAGAGGTGTGGCATAGATGGGGGTGCAGATGTGCTCCACGTTGCCCGCGGGCCGGGTGCACGTCTGTCCCATTCTCACGCTCATGCCGCTGCAAGAAAGGCAATCCATTATGTAATCTGCCACCATACCCTGTTCTTCGATGTTCTTTTCGTCCCATTCCCCATTTTCACCCGCGGGTCTGGTGCCGGCGAGCGCCATTGTCCTGAGACCGGACTCTCTCCCGCTTTCGAGGAGCACTTCCGGTGTGGCTCCTATCCAACATCCGGTAAGAGGGGTGGAAAAAGCGAACACGAATGAATCCGGGAATTTGCGGCAAAGTTCAGTGAATGATGCTGCGACATCCACATTCCCTCGTTCGCATAACACTCTTGCAGCCACAATCTTGCCATGCCCCGTTTCCCGCAGTTTTTCTTGTATTATCTTTATTTCTCTTTCGTGCTCCTCCCTTGAGGTTGATTCTTGTGGAAGAGGAGTCTCGACTGAGGATGACCTTATCATGTCAGGGCGGGGCCTGTAGGGAATAGTGACAGGAGGCTCTTCTGGATTGAAGAAGGATATGACGAATCCGGGATCGCCGATGCCGCGCACAACACCTTCCGAAGAGCCGAAGGACACCATCATGTCGCCCGGCCGACGGTAGGCGTAGAATGAAAGGCATGACGATATGGCTCCTCTTATCTCTTCCCCGAGATCAGCCTCCGCCGAAGGATCGGAGAAGAAGATCATTGGTCCGTTGGTGGGGCGAACTGTGTTTCTGTCGAATCTTATTCCCATATGTCACTGCTGAAATTTAAGAAGTCGTTTTAAATGCAACGTTAAATCAGGGGTAGAATTCCAGTTTGTTTATTTCGCTATTGTAGCCACAAGCTCGAAAGGATATGCGGCTGTAATTTTTGCATTGACGAATTCTCCCGGAGTAAGCGTGTTGTCATTGATTATGACTTCAGGGTCTACCTCCGGAGAATCATACTGAGTCCTTCCGAAAGCTTTATCTCCCTCTATACGGTCGATCAATACCTTTTCCACACTGCCTACCATCCGCTCGTTGAGCCGAAGCGCTATCTCTTCCTGGATCTCCATGATTTTGTCAAGACGGCGTTGCTTTGTCTCTTCAGGTATATCGTCGCTGAAATTGCGTGCGCCATAGGTATCCTCCTCTTCTGAATACGCGAAAGCACCCATGCGGTCGAACTGCTGGTTCTTTACGAATTCCACGAGTTCTTCGAATTCCTTTTCCCCTTCGCCGGGGAATCCGGTCATGAGAGTGGTGCGGATCCTTATCCCGGGCACCTTGCGGCGGATCTCATCAAGCAGCTTTATTGTGCCTTCCTTGTCGATATGCCGGCGCATGTTGGCAAGCACCTTATCTGATATATGCTGGAGGGCTATGTCAAGATATTTGCAGACATTCTCACGCCGTGCCATCACATCAAGAATGTCCATGGGGAAATCTGAAGGATAGGCATAGTGAAGTCTTATCCATTCCACCCCCTCTATATCTGCCATACGGTCGATAAGCTCCGCAAGAGCGTGCCACCCGTAGAGGTCTGTGCCGTAAGACGAGAGATCCTGGGCTATGACATTGAATTCCTTAACTCCCTCCGATACGAGAGTGCGTGTCTCCTCAAGGATCTCTTCGATCGGACGCGAGGTGTGGCGTCCTGTGATCAGGGGGATCGCACAGAAGGAGCAGAATCTGTTGCATCCTTCCGAGATCTTGATATAGGCGGAATGGGGTGGGGTGGTGAGTGTGCGTTCCCAGGACGCCGGGGGGGCTGTCGCTGTTTTACGGTCGGGAAGACCGGCTATGAAATTTTTCCAGTCGAATTTGCCATACCAGACGTCGACTTCCGGAATCTCCCTTTTCAGATCTTCCATATAGCGTTGGGAAAGGCATCCCATCACGATTATCTTGCCTATTTTTCTCTCTTCCTTGAGTGCCGTCAGACCTATGATGGTATCGATCGATTCCTCTTTGGCGTCGTTGATGAATCCGCAGGTGTTGACCACCACATATTCTCCGTCGGGATTCTCCGGATCATGGCGTGTGTCGTAGCCCTTGGCCTCCAATTGCTTCAAGAGCCGCTCCGAATCTATAAGATTTTTGGAGCAGCCCATTGAGATGATATCTATTCTATTTTTTTTGAACATTCCTTGTCACTTAGTCTGAAACAGTGATCTGACGAATTCATCGGCACGGAAAATCTGAAGATCATCTATGCCTTCTCCGATTCCTATGTATTTCACAGGTATCTTGAACTGATCGCTGATGCCTATCACGACTCCGCCCTTCGCGGTGCCATCGAGTTTTGTCACCGCGAGCGCATTTACCTCTGTGGCGGCTACAAACTGGCGTGCCTGTTCGAAGGCATTCTGTCCTGTGGATCCGTCGAGCACAAGGAGTATCTCCTGGGGCGCATCGGGGACTACGCGTTTCATCACGTTCTTTATCTTCGTAAGTTCGTTCATCAGTCCGATCTTATTGTGCAGACGGCCGGCTGTGTCGATTATGACCACGTCCGCCCCCTGAGCCTTGGCAGATGACAGGGTGTCGAAAGCCACGGCTGCCGGATCGCTCCCCATCTTCTGCTTGATGACAGGCACTCCCACGCGCTCGCCCCAGATGTCGAGTTGCTCGATGGCTGCGGCCCGGAATGTGTCGGCGGCTCCGAGCACAACCTTATTGCCTGCTTTCTTATATTGTGCGGCAAGCTTTCCTATGGTTGTCGTCTTGCCGACACCGTTTACTCCGACCACCATTATGACATAGGGTTCTCCTGTCTTTTTCACTTCGAAGTCATCAAGGTCTTCTCCGTTTTCAGGACGTGCGAGCATGTCTGTGATCTCCTCGCAGAGAAGGTCGTTGAGTTCGTCGGCTCCGACGTATTTGTCGCGGGCTACGCGGTCCTGTATACGGTCGATGATCTTGAGAGTGGTGTCAACTCCCACATCACTCGTGATGAAAGCTTCCTCGAGGTTATCGAGCACATCGTCGTCGACTTTGCTTTTGCCGGCCACCGCACGGGCTATTTTCCCCCATACCCCTTCTTTGGTCTTCTGCAGACCGGTGTCAAGCTTTTCCTTCTTCTCCTTGGAAAATATTTTCTTAAAAAATCCCATATCTGAATGAGTTATGCGTCAACTGCCAAGAGAGGGAGTATTGGCGCCTCCACAACGACAGTCTTTTTGTTCAATATGCGAAATTACAAAAAAAAATTCACATCTGAAAGAGAAAATGAAACTCTGACACCGGTCTGCAATCGTAATATGCGGTTTTTACTTATTATGCGTTGCCTTTGCAATGCTGTCTGTAGCCGTTGAGTCGACTGGAAGTGAGGAATTCTTATACTGGTCTTCTGTTGAGGAGTCGATATCCTGCCAGTCTTCTTCGATCCAGGTCGTGTTGTTTTCGGAGTTTTCCTCTGCATTGCGTTTCAGTTCATATTCGTATTGCCTTTCGGCATTTCTTCTCCCTTCTTCAGAAATCATGACTCCGGTGGCTACGGCTGCCGTCAGGAATCCCACGGCGCAAAGGATACTGAGGGTGATAGCCGCGGTTGAGGTCAACGGCTTTTTCGACAGCCCTTTCCTGACAAGGAAGAATATGGGGCTCCCCAGCGCAAGGATACCACCTATTCCACAGATCACTCCCCATTTGATCATCTGACTTTCAAAACCGGCAGCGTGTCCCCATGGAAGATCCACACCGAAAATGTTAGCAGTTGTATACATGATGAGCACGAATACACATCCGATCAATCCGATGGAGAGGGCGATGAGAATGGGTATGCCAATGATGAGCCCTATTATGATGAAGATCTTGGCCACTAACCCGAAGGTGCGCGCCATTCCGTCGGCCACGGGTGATGCTGTGGCACGCGGATCGTTTATCCGTTCTCCTTTCTCCTCCATGAAGTTGTCGGTCACTGTCTTGCCGATATTTTCCACCGTAGGCTGTTCGCCCATCATCTGCATTCTTTCAAGAGGAGTGCGAGGCTCGGGTAGCACTATCCAGAGGATTATATAAAGCACCAGTCCCGCGCTCAGCGACGCTATCGTGAGCAGTACCGCGGCAAGACGCACCCATGTCGGATCGCAGTTGAGATACCATGCTATGCCGGAACAAACGCCTCCGATCATACCTGTCTGAGGATCTCGGTAAAGTTTCTTTCTCACCGGTGGTACTTTGGCCGTGAAGGGGGGAGGGGTAGAGCCGTCATTTACTGTTTCTTCGGTCTCTATTGTCTCAGAGTCCGGGCCTTCAGTGACGGTTATGGTCTCTTCTTCGGTTATCATCTCTTCCGGTTTACCCACCCGGCGTATCACAGCAGCTACGTCTTCAGCCGTGATGATTGTGTTCTGGTCGCCAGTCCGCTCAAGGAGCAGTTCGGCCACACGGCTTTCGATGTCGGTGATGAGTTCCTGTGAGTCCTCATGGTTGCGGAATGCGCGTTCGATCGTGTCGAGATAGTCGCGGAGCAATGCGTATGCGTCTTCGTCAATGGTGAAAGGAAATCCCGCGACGTTTATGTTGAAGGTCTTTTTCATTGTCTTTTGGTTTTGTTGAATGTCATTGTTGATGAGTGGAATCTTGTTTAGTAGGAATTTGTAGAGGTCATTCGCTCTCAATCTTGGCGATGAAAGAGGAGTTTTTGCGGAAATGGTTCACGTTGGAGACAATCTCGTCCCAGGCGTCACTCATTTCGTCGAGTGTGGATTTGCCGACCTCTGTCAGGAAATAGTATTTCCTTGGCGGCCCTTTCGGGCTCTCTTCCCATTCATAGTTGAGTTTCCCCTCCTTACGCAGGCGGTTGAGCAAGGTGTAGAGGGTGCCCTCCACCACTATGAGTGATGCCTCGCTCAGACCGTTGATGATGTCGGAAGGGTAGGCCCTCTGCCGGCTAAGAAGCAGGAGCACGCAGTATTCGAGAATCCCTTTTCTCATCTGCGACCTGATGTTGGAATCCGTTTTGGTTGTTTTTTCTGTCATTTTGTTTTCATAATTTGTAGCGTGTTCTAAAAGCTACTTTGTTTGGCGTTGCGTTTTTTTCTGATATCCCGGAAACCGGATCCGGCCGTTGACCACGTGCCTCCGTTAATCACGCTGCAAAGTTAAGAATAAATTTAGTACCTTGCAATACATAGTACCGATTTTTTTTGAGTAATTGAAAAATTTTAGTAGTACGCCAAGCTTAGTAGGGCCTTGATGAAAAATATTTCTCCTGTTTTGTGCATTAATTGGAAATATTTCATTATTTTTGCAGTGGTTTTGGTGTCGCCTTGTGCGATGAAAAGGGAACCGGGTGCAAATCCCGGACAGACCCGCTGCTGTGATTCCCGCAAAGACCATCGGAAAGAAGCCACTGTGATATCGGGAAGGCGTCGATGGTTGGGATAAGTCAGAAGACCTGCCATAGCCGCATATGTTTTGTGGTTTTCGGGAAATAAGACTTCAAGACAACATCTGGCGAGTGTCCATTCCATTCAGCGATAATATCTGATGGCAGGCCGTCATTATGTTGTGGAGAAGACTATTTCTTCCCGCAGAACGAGCCTGGAAGACTGGAATGACGTCGCTCATCTCCGCTTTGTCATTCTTTATCTCACGGCAGTCCCTTTTTCGTAACTGAAAGGGGGATTGAGAGTGTCTGTCGCAGGCATAATAGAGAAAGGATATGATTAGAAAACAGTTGAAATATTTACAGCTTTTGTGTGATTCCCGGTGTGGCCGTAGAGGTTACGCCGGGAACTTTTACTGCTTATGAAGAGATCTGAGACTATAAGGATAACAGGACTCTCGACAGGATATGCCGGGCGGCATGGTTCAGAAGTGGTTGTGGCCAGGGATGTTGACGCTTCATTGTGGAGCGGAGAGTTGACATGCCTTCTCGGACCTAACGGCGCAGGGAAATCAACCTTGCTCAAGACATTGTCGGGTTTTCTCCCCCCGGTGGCTGGAAGTATAATGATAGAGGGACGTTCCCTTTCTGATTACCGTGCTTCTGATCTCGGAAAAGTGATCGGAGTCGTTCTGACCGATAAGCTTTCACTTCAGAATATGACTGCGGAAGAACTTGTGGCTCTCGGACGAAGTCCTTATACGGGTTTCTGGGGGCGCCTTTCCTCACATGACCGCGAGGTGGTCGACGAGGCGATATCTCTTGTCGGAATCGGAAATCTTCGTCATCGTATGGTTCAGACCTTGAGCGACGGGGAGCGCCAGAAAGTCATGATCGCTAAGGCGCTTGCCCAGGAAACGCCTATAATATTCCTTGATGAACCTACAGCATTTCTCGACTATCCGAGCAAAGTGGAGATAATGCAGCTCCTTCAGCGGTTGGCGCGTGAGCGTGGCAAGACAGTTTTTCTCTCCACCCATGATCTCGAGCTTGCGTTGCAGATTGCCGACAGGGTCTGGCTTGTCGACAAGGCACTCGGCGTGAGGGCCGGCGCCCCTGAGGATCTTGCCCTTTCCGGCGATCTTGCCCGCTTCTTCAGCAGGGAGGGGGTAAGATTCGATATGAAGACAGGATTGTTCCGCATTGACAGCCATCCTGTGCGCAGGATGAGGGTGTCCGGTTCCGGCCCGCGAAGAGAAATGATAACGAAGGCTTTGGCACGAAATAATATCGAGGTCTGCGACGATGCTTCCATCCCGGAGGTGATAGAGATTGCAGGCGATATATATATATATGGAGGTTCGAAGACAATGTCGATAGCCGACCTTATATCAGCTGTGGTCGGAATGTAGGCACAGCCGGAACATATTTCTTACGTATCCCACCCGGAGTCCGGGGCTTATAAACCTCGATATGGATTTCTACGGGTGGAATTTTTTTGTTAATTTTGCAGTCGGAAAAGAAGATAAGATGAAAAATATTAGGAATTTCTGCATAATCGCCCATATAGACCACGGCAAGTCGACTCTTGCCGACCGTCTGCTGGAGCGCACGAATACCGTTGTAGGCAAAGATATGGAGGCGCAGGTGCTCGATGATATGGATCTCGAGAGGGAAAGAGGAATCACGATCAAGAGCCATGCGATACAGATGGACTATGAGCTCGACGGCGAGAAATATGTGCTTAACCTTATCGATACTCCCGGACATGTCGATTTTTCGTATGAGGTGTCGCGCTCGATTGCCGCATGTGAGGGGGCCCTTCTTATTGTCGATGCCTCACAGGGCATTCAGGCCCAGACAATTTCCAATCTTTATATGGCCATCGACAATAATCTTGAGATTATCCCGGTCATCAACAAGTGCGATCTCGATAGTGCCAAACCCGATGAGGTGTCAGATCAGATTGTAGATCTTCTCGGATGTGATTACGACGAGATAATACGCGCGAGCGGAAAGACCGGTATGGGTATTGACGAAGTCCTTAAGGCTATTGTCGAGCGTGTGCCTGCGCCGGAAGGTGATCCCGATGCTCCGCTTCAAGCTCTCATTTTCGATTCTGTTTTCAATCCTTTCCGAGGCATCATCGCCTATTTTAAGATTGTCAACGGCACTTTGAAGTCCGACGATTTCGTGAAGTTCGTGTCTACCGGCAAGGAGTATCACGCTGATGAGGTCGGTATCCTGAAGCTCGACCTTGCCCCCCGCAAGGAGCTCTCAGCCGGAAATGTGGGTTATATCATTTCTGGCATTAAGACTTCAAAAGAGGTGAAAGTCGGCGATACGATCACCCATGTGCAGTGTCCGTGCGATAAGGCCATCGATGGTTTTGAAGAGGTGAAGCCTATGGTCTTCGCAGGCGTTTATCCGATTGAAACGGAAGATTTTGAAAATCTGCGGGCATCTCTTGAGAAGTTGCAGCTCAACGACGCTTCGCTCACATTTCAGCCAGAATCGTCGGCTGCTCTCGGATTCGGTTTCCGTTGTGGTTTCCTTGGACTCCTTCACATGGAGATCATCCAGGAGCGTCTCGGACGCGAGTTCGACATGGATGTCATCACTACGGTGCCCAATGTGTCGTATAAGGTTTACGACAAGAAGGGTAATTGCACGGAGGTGCACAATCCCTCCGGCCTCCCGGAAGCTACGCTTATCGACCATATCGAGGAACCGTATATCAGGGCTACCATCATAACTCAGGCTGATTATATCGGGCCTATCATGACGCTTTGCCTCGGCAAACGTGGTGAACTTGTCAAACAGGAATATATCTCGGGCAACCGAATGGAGATAACTTTCGACATGCCTCTGGGAGAAATAGTAATAGATTTCTATGACAAGCTCAAGAGTATATCAAAGGGTTACGCGTCGTTCGACTATCATCTGCATGATTTCCGTGAATCCAAACTTGTGAAACTCGATATCCTTCTCAATGGCGAGAGTGTGGATGCCTTATCCACACTCACACATGCTGACAATGCTGTCAGATTTGGACGCCGCATGTGCGAGAAACTTAAGGAACTTATCCCACGCCAGCAGTTTGATATCGCCATCCAGGCTGCTATCGGTGCCAAAATCATAGCCCGTGAGACAATAAAGGCTGTTCGTAAGGATGTGACTGCCAAATGCTATGGCGGCGATATATCACGAAAAAGGAAACTTCTTGAGAAACAGAAGGCCGGAAAGAAGAGGATGAAACAGATCGGATCCGTTGAGGTCCCCCAGAAAGCATTCCTCGCAGTCCTTAAACTCGATTAATCCTTCCTGCGTTTATTAGTAGAGTTAAGTTAGAGTTTAAAGATGAGAGTTAAAAGTTATAATCCCTTGACTTTTCACCCTTCACCCTTCACCCTTGATTCTTGACTCTTGACTCTTCAACCTTAAACCCACAACCCTAAACCCACAACCAAATGAACATAGGCGACAAAATGCCTGACCTGTTGGGCAAAGACAGCGAAGGCAATGAGATAAAACTTTCCGATTTCCCTGGAAAGAAGTTTATCATATATTTTTATCCAAAAGATAACACCCCCGGCTGCACAGCTGAGGCCATAAGTTTCCGCGATAACTATGAGACATTCCTCAAGATGGGATATCAGATTGTTGGTGTCAGCAAGGATTCTGAGGCGAGCCACAGGAAATTCGCCGAGAAACAAAATCTTCCGTTTCCGCTTGTAGCCGACACCGAGACTGCTCTATGTCAGCTTGCCGGAGTCTGGCGCTTGAAGAAGATGGCTGGCAGGGAGTATATGGGAGTGGTGCGTACCACTTTCGTCTGCGACAACGATGGCACTGTGACAGATGTAATCGAGAAAGTGATGACTAAGGCCGCCTCGGAACAGCTCTTTAAGCTTCTCGATGGCAGGGGAGCGGTCAATCCTGCACCTTGACACTATCAACACTGCATTATCTGATGCATTTTACAAGTATAGACTGAACACGCGCATCTGTCGCGCGTTTAGATATTAGACATGGGCGGCCACAGAATGATGTCTGTGGCCGTACTCATTTCATTATAATGCTTATCTATACTCTATCTTGATTAACTATGGCAACATTCTACACCGCGCGGAAAACTATCAAGAATCTTACCAATGGAGGCAATGTGCTCATCGTCGCAACTGCATTGGCGCTTATCCTTGTCAATATCCCGTTTCTGCATGATTTCTACAATTCGCTATGGACTCATGAAATGGCCCTGCAGATAGGTGAGTTCAACCTGTTCAGTCATCATGGACATCCCATGAGTGTGATGGCGTTTATCAATGATGCCCTGATGGCGGTTTTCTTCTTCTCGGTGGGTCTTGAGATCAAGAGGGAGATCCTTGTCGGAGAGCTCTCTTCTTTCCGGAAAGCGTTGCTGCCGATTGTGGCTGCTGTGGGTGGCATGATTGTGCCGGTCACCATCTTTTTCATCATGGGGCGCGGTTCGGATTATATCGACGGGGCCGCGATTCCAATGGCCACTGATATCGCATTCTCCCTTGGAGTGCTTGCGATGCTTGGCAACCGGGTGCCTATAAGTCTGAAGATATTCCTCACTACGCTGGCAGTGGTCGATGACATCGGGGGCATTCTCGTGATTGCAATTTTCTACAGCGGACATATCAGTTACTGGATGTTGCTTATGGCTGCCGGCCTTCTGGCTGTTCTTGCGTTCGGTGGGAAGATGGGAATACAAAGCAAGGCATTTTATCTCGGCATCGGGGCTTTCATATGGTTTCTCTTCCTCAATGCCGGAATCCATCCTACTATAGCAGGAGTGTTGATCGCGTTCTGTGTGCCGGCTATTCCGGTGTACGCGCCTAAGAAATACATTAAGACGATCCGCCAGAATATAGGATATTTCGCACATGAGGACGATGAGAAACTCGTAAGTCGAACCATTCTCAACAAAGAACAGCTAAACTGGCTCAAGGAGATAGAATCGGCATCCGACAAGGTCATATCTCCGCTTCAGGATATGGAAGATTCCCTTCATCCTGTTGTCAACTATATGATTGTTCCCATTTTTGCTTTCGCGAATGCGGGGATCTTTTTCGGAGATATGGATATATCCGCGCTTTTCAATGGTGTCGCGCCGGCGATAATCGTAGGTCTCGTGGCTGGTAAGTTTCTCGGAATTTTCCTGTTTTCCTGGCTTTGTATCAAACTGCGCTGGGCGTCGATGCCGGCCAATTGCAACTGGGCTCAGCTCGCAGCCGTGTCTATGCTCGGCGGTATAGGATTCACGGTGTCACTATTCATAGCCAATCTTTCCTTTGGCACTGGTGATCCATACCTCTCACAACTTCTTAACAATGCCAAACTCGGTATTCTTGTCGGTTCTTTCCTCGCAGGTTTCCTCGGATGGCTCTTTCTCCATATCACTCTTCCAAAGACTCCACAACCCGATGAAGACTGAGTTTTCTTACAAGGTAGTATTTTTACGGAACTGATTGCGGAATTGTGTCGGAGTCATGTCAAATTTTGATTTTACGAACCTGCTGAAATGTGACAATGAAGAGAATGAGAGGGCTTCGGCTATTTCTTCTAACGGACGGTTGAACTGCATTAGGGCAATAGTTGCGGCGCGTGTCAGGAAAAGTTCAATCCAGTATGTGGCAGGGCGTCCGCTTATCTTCTTGCTTATCTCGGTCAGGTAATGAGGGGTGATGCATAGTTGAGCAGCATACCTGTCGAGTTTACGGTTGCCTGTGCAGTCTCCCTTCATAAGTATTTCTATAAACGAGCGCATGATGCGTGCCGGCTGTGAATTTATCTCAAATTTACGGGCCGAACGGGCATGGATGTCATACAGGTCAAGTATATGGGCCTTGAGTAATGCGCCTGTCAGCTCTTCATGGAATATATGTCCTCTTTCGGTGTTCCGCTCCCGTATATTTTCCATATCCTTCCGGCACTGTCTGAAATCATTCTGATTCAGTTTCAGTACAGGATTCTCAATCAGTGAAAGATGTCCGAACACACCATAATTGCTTCGTATGGCCGATGTAAGCACAACGCTTTCCGGGAAAAACATGATGACAGCCTTTACATCTACGGAGAATGAAAGTCCCCTCACCCCAATACCTGGAGTGAGAATCACGTAGTCGCCTGACGATACGTGGAAACGGGTATGATTGCGGGTAAAGCTGAAGCTGCCTTCCAGACAAAGTATATGTACCAGCAAACCTATGCTTTCTGAGAAGTTGAAGTTGCTGATATCATCGTCAAACGATATCCCCCCGGATAATGTCTCTTTCATACGGCAAAATTAACCAAATACCACGAATTATGAAAATTTCAATCAGATTTATGTAAGTGGGATCTCATTAAATGGCAGTAACTTTGCAGTATGAAAACAAAACATGCAAAACTATGAAACAGGTAAGATTATATAATGGCATCATGATGCCCTCAATCGGCTATGGCGTCTTTCAGATTCCTCGTGAAGAAACAGAGAAAGCCGTAAGCGAAGCTTTAGAGACCGGCTACCGTATGGTAGATACAGCGTCCGCGTATTTCAACGAAAAGGAGGTCGGAGAAGCCATCCGCAAAAGCGGTCTGAAGCGTGAGGACATATTCGTGACAACAAAACTGTGGGTGCAGGATTATGAGTATGAGAATGCGCTTAAAGCATTCGACCGCTCTATGAAGAACCTCGGTCTGGATTACCTCGACCTGTACCTGCTTCACAAGCCATACAACAACTACTATGCCGCCTGGCGCGCGCTTGAAAAGCTCTATACGGAGGGGCGTATCCGTGCGATAGGCGTCACGAGTTTCACCGATGAGAGACTGCTCGACCTCACACTATACAATGAAATCAAGCCGATGGTCAACCAGGTTGAGACGAATCCCTATTTCCCACAGGTGGCAACCCATGATTTCCTCGCCTCAGAGGGAATCCAGCAGGAGGCATGGTCTCCTTTCGCCGAAGGGAAGGAGGAACTTTTCACAAATCCGGTTCTTGTGGATATAGCTGAACGTCATGGCAAGACGGTAGGTCAGGTGGTTCTTCGCTGGCTCAATCAACGCAATATTGTGGTAATCCCCAAGACTGTCCGTAAGGAGCGCATGGCCGAGAATCTCGACATCTTCAGCTTCACTCTCTCAGACAGCGAAATGGCTGCAATCACAGCCCTCGACAAAGGGAAGAGCGTGGTGTTTGACGCCAACGACCTCTCGACTCCCAGATTCATCCACAACCTGAAAATTCATTGATGACACACGGGATTTTTAAGAGAGTTCTCGCCGGAGAAGTGACTTAGAGACTCTTATCTCCATTAAGCAATCCTAAGATAAAAAAGATTATTACCAGGACAGACTTATATCGGGTCTGTCCTTTATAAAATTCCCGATGTCAAAAGTTGGCTTGTCACAGTAACGCATAGCGCATTCGGGGCCAGGTTTCCATTATTTCATCGCGTCTATCGTCTTCCACGACCAGATAATCGATTTCCGACAGCGAGGCGAATCGGTAGTGATGTGCAGTGTTTAGCTTGTTGGATGTCACTATCGCAACCCTGTTTCCTCCTTGCTCAATGAAGCTGCGTTTTACAATAGCTTCTTCCTGGATGGTGGTCATCAGTCCTTTTTCGGGATGTATGTCGCTGACTCCGACTATAGTCCAGTCTGGATATATATTTTCCAATGCGCGGTATGTCATGATGCCGGCCGACACCTGCGACGGTCCGATTATCTGGCCGCCGAGCATTGTGACATCGACATTATGCTTAGGCGATAGTTCGGTCGCTACCGGTAGGCTGTTGGTAATTACCGTGAAGTGTTTGTCAGTGGGAAGTAACCTGACCAATTCGAGATTGGTGGTACCGCCGTCGATAAGTATCACATCGTCGTTTTTAAACAGCGGGACAATCTTGCCTACAAGTCGCCTCTTCATCTCGGTATCGGTGTTTAGCCTTTCCGTAAACTCTATGGAGATGCCTGAGCGAGCGATTGCGCCACCATGCACCTTTGTGAGTAGCCCCTGCTGTTCGAGTTCGGCTATGTCGCGGCGGATTGTATCGTCGCTCACTCCGAGTTCGGTACTAAGGGTGGAAACGTATATCCGGCTGTCGCTGGATATACGTTTCAGAATAATGTTGAGTCGTTCTTCTTTCAGCATAAATCGGCATACTAAATTTGCATAATGCCGCAAAATTATATAATTTTGAGCAAGAAACAAAGAAATAGCGAGGATTTATTCTGATTTTTGCGGTATTTTTGAGCTTTCTCGGCACAAAACCGCAACAACCGCACAGAATCAAATAAAACCGCAGCCAAATAAAATGGAAACAGCAGGATTTAATAAGAAAAGAAACACCCGAATTGCAGTAAGTCTGTTTTTCTTTATACAAGGTCTGGTTTTCGCCACATGGGCCAACCGGATTCCAGATATCAATGAGATTCTCGGACTTAGTGACGCCGGTCTTGGTACAGTTTTGTTCGCTATACCTGTCGGACAAGTTTCAGCAATGGTGCTGTCAGGATGGCTTGTCAACCGATTCGGCAGTAGAGGCTCCTGCCAATCTCATTCCGGCAGGATATGTTACCTGTCTTTGCACCATGACTTTAGGCAGATTCATATCCGATTGGTTTGTCACAAAATACGGTTCGTCTAAAGTGATTGCAGCAAGCGGGCTGCTGATTTTCAGCGGACTTGGCATTGCCGTCGCATTAATGTCTTTAAGATTACGATTTAACAAGCATTGAATCAGATATGAAAGCATTGTTTTTTGATGTGGATGGAACATTGATTGACATAAAGACCCATAGGGTGCCTGAATCAGCAATGATCGCCATCCGTGAAGCCCGAAAGCGTGGCAATAGGATTTTTATATCCACCGGGAGATCTCATACATTTCTTGATCTTGCCGGACTTCCCAAAGAATTGATTGACGGTTACGTAACCCTCAACGGTGCGGTGTGTCTTGCCGGGGGCAGGGAGATAAGTCTCATTAAGATTCCCCAAGAGACTGTTAAAGCACTTTCCGATGTATGTATCAATCAAGGATTCACATGCCTTTTCGTCACGATGGAAGGCATGATAGTAGCTAATCCAGATGAAGATTTCAGAATAGGTTTTCAGGAGTATTTCAACCTTGGCCCGGTGCCTGTCACTGATTTCACTTCGATGCTCGATAAAGAGGTCTATCAGATGACCGTGTTTTTCGATGAAGTCACTGAAAGGATACTGAAACCGCAATTTCCGGATCTGGAGTTCAACCGCTGGTTCCCCACCTTTGCCGACATTACCTGTAAGGGTGTAAATAAAGCAGCCGGTATCGAAACAATGGCTCGGCATTTCGGAATCAACCGTGTCGACACCATAGCTTTCGGCGATGGTGGGAATGACATTCCGATGCTTCGAGCAGCCGGTATCGGAGTAGCTATGGGAAATGCATCTGATGAAGTGAAAGCAAACGCCGACCTTGTCACCGCCGCTGTCGATGTTGACGGAATCTATAAAGCCTTGAAACAGCTAAATATCATTTAAAATATTCTAAGTGACTGTTCAAAATTATTTTATGTATTTAAGCCACATTGCTGTAATTGATCACATAAATATGCCCTTTTCCCGGACGTTTCCTCCCATGACGCTTTTGCCGCCTTCACGCTCTGCCGGTCCCGTGAGACCGCATCCCGCACCAACGGCTCGTCCGAACTGTCCATTATCGGCTTGCGTCCTTGCCCCGGTTTTGTTTTCAGTCCGGATATGTCTTCTTTCCCGTACCTTTTATTTGTTTCTTCCTTGCTATGATTGTATGTATTAAAGTAATGTGTCATAATATAACGCAATAGAAGGAAGTAAATTTTACGATAAATAAATTTGACACAGCCTCGTTCTATTTATTAAGAAGTTGTTTAAAATGAGCGTTAAATTATGGGCGGCAATTTTTGAGTTAAAATACAATTAAGGCAAAGGAGCATAGCGGGCTATGTGACTGCGCCGCGATTGGATTTTAACAAAAAAGTGCCGCCCTTTTGGTTCAGTCACATAGCCCGCTATGCTCCTTCACCTGCAAGAAAAAATGCTCCGAGACTGCGACCCATAATTTAACGTTGCTTTTTAAACAATTTCTAAATTCAATTATTAAGTTGTAAAAGCCTTTATTTGCATACCATGTCATAATCATTTTCGGCTGTTCTTTATTAGATTATTCCTGAAACATTTTAATTGTCTCCTTATTATATTAGATTGGTTCAACGATCTTAAAGTTTGTTTCTATATTGTTTGGGGCTTACGCCTAACTGTTGTTTGAAATATTTACCAAAAGCCGACTGCGTGGGGAAGTTCAAGGCATAAGCAATTTCTTGAACGGACATTTCGGTATAACGCAACATTATTTCTGCTTCCAGTACCACATATTCGTTTATCCACTCCAGCGCGCCTTTGCCGCTATACGATTTGATTGCGCCCGAAACATATTTTGGTGTGAGGCACATCTTGTCAGCATAGAACTGGAGGCTTCTTTTTTTCGTATGATATGTTTCCAGCAATTTCATGAATTTGTTGAAAAGTTGTTCTGTCCGTGTCTCGTCTTTATCTGATTCGCGGGCGTGTGATGCCTGATATTTATTCAGCAGAGAGGAGAAGGTATACGACAACGCTATCGAGAGACCCTTAATCACTTGGTCATTTTCCTCTTCCATGTTTTTTTTCATGAGTATGTAGTAGGGCTTGAGATAAGTAAGTTCTTCGTAAGGGACCGAGACAGGTCCATTGTCACGGAGACTCAGATAGCTTTGTGCCCGGAACCGGAAGTCAAGCAGGATATGCTGAAGGTGGGCTTCAGAGAATATTATAGCATATCCCTCGATATCTTCAGCTTTGTTGATGTGAATTATATCTCCAGCCATACTTACAAAAATTTGGTTCTCTGTAATAAGGAATCTGTGAAGATTGATGTTGCAGTCTATAACACCTTTCAGGCAGACAAGTACGATAGTCGCCTTCAGTCGCACGGGGTGCGCGAAAAGGCTCATATCGCTAAAATTGTTAAGCATCACAATATCTTTGTGATAACGCACAAGCTGGGGTATGTCTTGTTCCAGAAGGCGTTCTACTGAAATCTCATTTGAGGGCCATTCCATAGTCGTAAATCAATTTGACTTCGCAAATATAACAACAATCCTCTAATATTTGACATATAATGAGTGCAAAAGCGATATTTACTCCAATCCGCCGGAAAAATCGCCCTTTTATGAAATTGCTTTTGTGCCGAACTTTGCATCGGAAAAAGATACAAGAAAATGAAAAGGCTAAAACTAACATTTCTTATGGCATTACTGCTTGGTCTTCCGGAGATTCAGGCTGAGCCTTGTGTGATGTCATTAGACAGCTGCCGCAGTCTGGCAGTTGAAAACAATAAAGAACTCCGTATGACAGACATGCAGAGACAGACGGCATATTATAACCGAAAGTCTGCTTTTACATCTTATCTGCCCAAAGTCTCTGCCACAGGCATGTATATGCACACCGGCAAGGAAATCTCTCTTCTGAGCGATGACCAAAAGACAACATTATCACATTTGGGAGACGCTCTTTCGATGCCTGCCCTCAACAATGTGGGAGAAGGTCTCGTCGATGCTCTCCGCACTGACACACGTAACATGGCAGGCGCGGCTGTAATCCTTACCCAACCTATATATATGGGAGGGAAAATCAGGGCTTACAACAAAATCACACGCTTTGCCGAAGAGATAGCTGCCGATAAACATAATCTTCAGTATCAGGAACTAATTGTTTCGGTTGATGAGACATATTGGAACATAATCCTGCTTACATCACGTAAAAAACTGGCTGAAAGTTATCTCCAACTTGTAAAAACTCTTGACAGCGATGTTTCGCAGCTAATAGCCGAGGGGTTCGCCACCAAAGCCGACGGACTTAGCGTCAAAGTAAAAGTAAACGAGGCCAATGTCGCATTGATACAGGTTGACAACGGTATCGAAATCCTGAAAATGAAGCTGTGCCAACTCTGTGGAATACCGCTTGATACTCACCTTGTCTTAGCAGATGAAAACAACGAGAAAGTTCCTGTTATCACAGGCGATGAATTTATGGACGGCAACACGTGGGAAAGGCGTCCTGAACTCTCTGCATTGAATAAATCTATCCTTATTTATGATGAGAAAGTAAAGGTGGCCCGTTCTGAATTTCTCCCTACGGTCGCATTGACCGGTGGCTATTTTGCAAGCTATCCGTCAGTATTCAACAGCTTTGAAAAGAAATTCAAAGGCACTTGGAATATAGGTGTAGCCGTCAGCGTACCTATTCTCACATGGGGAGACCGCAGCTATAAAGTCAGGGCAGCGAAAGCCGAGGCTCAGGTTGCAAGATTCCACTTTGATGAAACCCGCGAGAAAATAGAGTTGCAGGTTTCACAAAGCCGTCAAAAAGTGCGGGAGGCACATGAACGCTATAATGCATCTCTCAGCAGTCAGGAAGAGGCTGATGAGAACCTGCGATACGCCAATCTCGGTCTTAGCGAGGGTGTTATCCCTGTAAGCAATGTGCTTGAAGCGCAGACTGCGTGGCTTTCGGCGAAAACGAATCTCATATCTTCGGGAATAGACCTCCGGCTCTCATATCTATATCTGAAAAAAGCATTAGGACAAATCAAATAGCAACATACAAATGAAAAAGAATCTGAACATAATCCTTGTCACTGCATCAATAATCACTTTCGTAATAGTGGCTGTAATCGTGGTGGGTCTCAATCTGCCCGCGCCAAAAGAGACAGTGCAAGGTCAGGCAGAAGCTACTGATTACCGCCTCTCAAGTAAAATTCCCGCACGTATCCTTGACATAAGAGTGAAAAAGGGTGATATGGTGTCGAAGGGTGATACTCTTGTAATACTTGACGCGCCCGATATTAATGCGAAATTATCGCAGGCTCAGGCAGCTTATGAAGCAGCGCAGGCTCTGGAGCTTAAAGCCCGTAACGGTGCCCGCGAAGAGCAAATTCAGGGTGCCATTCCACCTGGCAGAAAGCGATAGCCGGCAAAGATGTGGCCGAAAAAACTTACAATAGGGTTAACCGCTTGTTTGAAAATGGTGTGATGCCGGAACAAAAACGAGACGAGGCGTATGCTCAATATCAGGCTGCTGTTGCAACCGAAAGAGCCGCAAAGTCACAATACGATATGGCTGTGAACGGCACAAGACATGAGGATGTTTCTGCCGCCCGCGCTCAGGTTGAAAGAGCCCAGGCTGCTATAAACGAGGTAAGCTCATATATGTCGGAAACCGCACTTCTGGCTACCGCCGATGGCGTTGTCACTGACATATTCCCGGAGGTCGGAGAACTTGTCGGCAGCGGTGCGCCCATAATGAATGTGTCGGTTATCAACGATATGTGGTTCACATTCAACGTCCGCGAAGATATGCTTCCCGGACTGACCGTAGGCACCGAAATGGATGTTTATGTCCCGTCATTCGATAAGACTGTCAAAGTAAAAATCGACCGCGTCAAGGAGGTCGGCAGTTTCGCTACATGGAAGGCTACCAAGGCTCTTGACAAGTATGACCTGAAGACTTTTGAAGTTGAGGCATATCCTGTCCACCCCGAAGATCTTAAAGGACTCAGGGTCGGCATGACTGCTGTTTTTGAAAAGTAACGACATGACCCGCATTCCAATTTACAGACGCATTTTGGCGATAAGCAGGAGAGAATTGAAGATCTATTCCAAAAGACCTCTCTTTCTCTTTTGCCTGCTTGTAGCTCCGTTGATATGCGTGATTTTCCTGGTAACTCTGATGGGCGACGGACTTCCCACCAAGCTACCGGCGGGTATCGTGGACGAGGACAATACGAAAATCTCGCGTACGATTACCCGTACCATCGACGCTATGGAAGAAACAGACATCCGCCACTCGTATCAGGATTTCAGTGCGGCACGTAAAGCGATGCAACGCGGAGAAATCTACGCCTTTTTCTACATACCGGAAGGAACGACAGAAAAAGCTATATCTAATCGCCAGCCTAAGATTTCATTTTACACTAATGAATCGTATCTGGTTCCAGGATCGTTGCTGATGAAAGATATGCGCACTGCTTCCGAACTTGCCGGGCTTGCCCTTACACGCGAAAACCTCTATGGACACGGAGCTACAGAAGAACGTGCGATGGGTGTTATACAGCCGATAGTAATAGAGACACATCCGATGAATAATCCCGAACTTGATTATTCGGTTTATCTCAACAACATTCTTGTACCCGGCATATTGATTTTGCTGATAATGCTTTCAACTGCATATACAATAGGATTGGAATGGAAGCAGGGTACGCAGAAACAGCTGTATGCGCTTGCAGGCAACTCGTCATCGGTTGCACTATTAGGCAAGCTCATGCCACAGACAGTAATATTCTGCCTGATGTTTTTCCTGTATGATGTTTACTTTTATAAGATAATGCAGTTCCCCTGTAAAAGCGGCATCGGCATGATGATGGCATTGGGAATACTGACCGTGTTTGCTTCGCAAGGATTTGGAGTATTCTTTTTTGGCGTTTTCTCCGGTAAGATGCGTCTTGCCATGTGTCTGTGTTCTCTATGGGGCATATTGTCGTTTTCACTTGCCGGTTTCACATACCCGGTGCTTGCCATGTCGCCGGTTCTAAAAATAGCCTCTTGGCTGTTCCCGTTGCGACAGTATTATCTGATATATGTAAATCAGGCATTGAACGGCTATCCGATCTCATACGTCTGGACTTCCGTCATCGCTCTTGTGTGTTTCGGGCTTCTGCCTGTTGCAATAATGTGGAAATACAGGCTCGCTTTTCTGAAGTATAAATATCAGGAATGATTATTATGAAAACAATTCTCAATATAGCTCAGATTTGGTATAATGAACTGAGAGGAATTTTCAGAGACAAAGGGATACTCATCTTTATCCTTTTTGTTCCTTTATTTTATCCATTGTTGTATTCCTATGTTTATACGAATGAAGTAGTGCGTGATGTGCCTGTTGCCGTAGTCAACGACTGCGACAATGCAATGACACGGGATATGGTTCGTAAGATGGATGCGTCCCCCGATGTGGAGATTATCGCAAATTGCAATGATATGGAGGAAGCCTTACGGTTAGTTAAGGAACAGAAAGCTTATGGAGTTATCCGTATTCCTGAATCTTTTTCAAGAGATCTCTATCTCGGAGACCAGACGCATATAGGAGTTTATTGCGACATGTCAAGTCTGTTGTATTATAAAGCAATCCTTCTTACAGCAACAAATGTTTCGTTGGAACTTAACAAAAACATAAAGGTCGAGCAACATCTTGCCGGAACATCGGAAAGGCAGGACGAGGTGACAAAAATGCCGATAGAATATGACTACGTGGCACTATATAATCCACAAAGCGGATTTGCCGCGTTCCTCATTCCCCCGGTACTCATGCTTATAATCCAACAGACCCTTTTTCTCGGAATCGGTATGTCTATGGGAAATTCGCGTGAAAGGTATAGGGGCAGTGTGATTCCTTTCAACAGATGGTATAAGAATCCTGTCAATATCGTTGCTGGCAAAGGTTTGCCGTATTTCTTCCTCTATCTGTTGCTTGCCTTATATATGTTTATTATCGTTACGAATATATTCGGACTTCCCAAACTCGGAGACTACATGACCTTTTTGACATTTATAATACCCTATATCCTTTCGTGTATTTTCATGGGGATGCTCATGTCGGCATTTGTCTATCGTAGAGAAGACTGCATAATGCTCTTTGTGTTCATGTCAGTACCGATGCTCTTTCTCTCAGGTCTGTCTTATCCGCGTCCGTCGATGCCGGCATTCTGGAAGTATGTTTCCTATATTTTCCCATCTACATTCGGCATGAACGGATATGTGCGAATAAGCGGAATGGGAGCATCATTTCAGGATATAAAGCCTGAGTTTTGCGCTCTATGGATACAAACAGGAATCTATTTTGTAACGGCTTGTATGTATTACCGACACCAGATTCTAAGTCTTGTACGAAAATCGAAACCCTAAACTATAAAAGTATGGATACAAACTTAATCGCTTCAAATGCCACTCGCATTTGGCAAATCATGAATAACGGCACTACTTGGTGCTATGAAAAGCTGAAACAGGTCACAGGATTTTCAGACAGAGAAATCAATGCGGCTATCGGATGGCTTGCAAGAGAAGACACTGTTGAAATAATCCCCGACCCAGTAACGATGGAGGATACTTTCAAAGTCCGTCATTTCTGGGAAGGTGGACTCTGAACCTATATTGATTGTTGACGTCGTCTAATTTGATAAGGACGTCAGTAGGGCATATGCTAAAGAACGGCTACTGAAAATGCAGGTTTGAGGCCTGTCGTCAACACTATTGGCCTCTTGTCAACTGCTAAGTCAAACATTTTTCGGCAACAGCGTAAAAATGACAAATATAAAATCATCCGTATCGATTGTTCTTCTCATACTTGTATCTTTCCGTCCATTCAATATATGGGCGGAACAGTCTGATACGACCATGATTAAATCCCCATACGAACTGCCATATTCAATGACCGGAAATTCTTACGACTGGCATAGACTATGGATGAACACAGCCACACTAAGCGGTGCTTTCGTTGGCACATTGCTTGTGTTGGAATGTCTGCCGGAGGATGCTACTTCATGGAATCGCTCAGAGTTACAGGATGTTCCACTATTCAAACGTTGGCATAATCATGTCATAAAGAAAGGTCCGGAGTGGGATCATGACAAATTTTATTTTAACTATATCCTTCATCCTTACGCTGGAGCCGCATATTTCATGGCTGCACGGTCTTGCGGATTTAATTTTTGGAGATCCACATTATACGGTTCAATCGTATCAACCATCGGTTGGGAATTCGGAATAGAGGCCTTTATGGAGCGCCCTTCAATACAGGATATTTTTGTGACGCCCATTGTCGGAAGCTGTATTGGCGAGGGGTTTTATCATGTCAAACGATGGCTCGTTGATAATGACTATCGTTTGTTCGGTTCTCCCGTTTTAGGGGGGATACTTGCCTTTCTTGTCGATCCTGTAAACGAGTTTACAGGACTATGGCTTGGCAATTCAGCACGAAGAATTGCCCATGAACAAGCAAAGAAATTAGAGGGAGTCAGCTTTTCGCTTACACCGACCATAATGGATGGCTATAAAGGCTTTTCTTTAGTGGGATACTTCTAAAATATGATACTGAAAATATAACCATGATGATGAAATATGAATCATTGACGTAATTTAAGTAAAACCAACAGACATGAACAAAGTAATGATTGTTGATGCCTCCGAATCCGACCGTCGGCTTATGTCGAGCTTGCTTGTCAAGCATGGCAATGAGCCGATTGCTGTTGATAACATTGAGGCAGCAAAAGAGGAGGCAAAGAAACTCGAAGCCATGGGGCAAGGAGGACGAGTTGAAGCAACTCAAATCCGACCTCGCCGACATCGACCGCAAAATAACCTCCGCCCTCGCTCCCCAAAAAGTTGAACAAGACGGCAAGGAAGCCAAGCGTGATGAACAACCAGAGCAAGCTCATCAAATCGACGCTTCGACTCAATCATCGGACTCAAAGGAATCGATAGTAGCGGAGCCGATTCGATTATATAAAAGGACTTATCCAAGTCATGTTGGAAGATAAGTTATGACAGACAGGTTGATGCTTATATCAGCCTGTCTGTTGTTATTTATTGCGTGATTGGATGTAATCGGTCGGAGTCATGCCGGTTTCTTTTTTGAACATCCGGCTAAGATGGGCCGGATATTCAAAACCGAGCTTATATGCTACCTCAGCTACTGTAAGTCCGGATGCAAGTTCATTCTTTATCTGCCGGATAATAAACTGTCGGATATGTCGTCCCGGACTCTCGCCGGTCATCTTTTTTATCAAGTCGCTGAAATAGTTGGTTGACAGGCAAAGATATTCAGCGCAGATGTTCACAGTCGGTAGTCCGTCCTTCATTTGACGGCTTTCTGCGAAATATCCGTTCAGGAAACTGTCGAATCTTGACAGTATATCGTTATTGGATAATTTTCTGGTAATGAATTGACGGTTATAAAATCGTTGACAATATTTAAGCAGTAAAGAAATATATCCGACAAGAATGTCATTTTGGAAGTTGTCATGAGGATCGCTTATTTCTGATTTTATACGCTTGCATATCGCCACCACAATGTCATGCTCTTTCTCATTCATGTGAAGTGCCTCGTTGACACTGTAATCAAAAAAAGAGTAATGCCTTATTTCTTTTTCAAGCTGGGTGCCATGTATGAGGTCAGGATGAAAAAGCAAAGCCCATCCTCCTATTGAGGCTCTTTCTCCATTGTCCTCCTTGCCGCCGATCTGTCCCGGCGCGACGCAGATAAGCGAGCCGTCTTTGTAATCATATCTGCCGCATCCATATGTCAGATCAAGGTCATTGTCCTCCTGTACGAATACGCCATAAACACCATATCTGTTAAGACTATGACGTATCGGAGAGATTTCAGAGAAGTCAATGACAGTTATCAGCGGATGTCGGTCAGTTACACCATGATACCCGCTGTAATCGGATGTTTTGTTGACGTTCAGTATTTTTGTCATAGTCATTGACTTGATTGTCAAGTGCAAAGTTACTAAAAAACCGCGAGATGATAAGTCGATTCAGTGTTTTTGATATGGATTCCCAAGAATTTGGATGCCTCATTACCTTAGTACTGTCTAATTTTGCAATGTCAAATTATAGAAACTATGGACAGCAAGATAACAGTACCGAAATCTGTATGTAGCGACGAGGTGATTGATTACATTGCCTCCCGCTATTCCATTACCCCGCAACAGGTAATCAGTCACTTTATGTGTCAGGAGGGCATTCTGAGTGACCGAAAAAACGAAATTGATAAAGCCATCCTATTTGAAGAAAACGAAATGGCGATTTTACGGGATATGGGCATACGGCCTTCTTGTGTCGTGTTCGTGGAAACAAACAATTAAAGCTATGAGTAAGACTATGTTTGCATCAATTCTTTTTGTTGCAGCTCTTTCGATTACTGCTTGTGGTTGCGGAAATGATGAGCCCGAAATACCGGCTCAATCGGAAACAACAAACCCATCGGAAGGGAACAATGAAGCAACAAACGAATCAATGAAAATGAATATCATAATTGGAGATAAAACCATTACGGCGATGATGGAAGATAACGCCGCTGGACGGGATTTCTTGTCCCGTCTTCCCTTAGAGGCAACTCTTGAAGATTTCAACAATACAACAGAAAAGATATTCTATCCGACGCCGGCACTCGATTTGGCTGGCGTGACACGCGGATGTGCGCCTCTTCCCGGCGATATAACCATCTACGTACCATGGAAGAATGTTGCTATCTTTTGCAAGAACTGGTCTTACAGCAATGACCTTATCAAAATCGGTCATATTGAGGGCGACGGAATAGAGGCATTGAGAACTGCCGGGGACATAAAAGTAAAATTTGAACGGCAATAATATGACAACGGAAGATTTCAAGGAATGTGTGAAGTCAGGCAATGCGCTCGACTCCGAAGAAATCCATAGTTTCATGGACAGAATGAGCAATGAGGCAAGACGCATTACCTTCTTGCTGAACACTACTTACCGTACACCCGACGAGGTAAGAGAACTGCTGTCTGAACTGTTCGGATATAAAGTACCTTCCTCGCTCCGTGTATTTCCACCATTCTATACCGATTACGGAAAGAATATCAATATCGGGGAAGGAGTGTTCATCAATGCCTGCTGCCATTTTCAGGATCATGGCGGCGTGACTATCGGAGATGGGTGTCAGATAGGGCACAATGTAGTTTTCGCCACCCTCAATCACGAGTTGGCGCCCGAACGACGTAAGACTACTCGGCCCGCTCCGATCGTACTTGGAAAAAATGTCTGGGTCGGTTCAAACGCCACCATATTGCAGGGAGTGACAATCGGTGACAATGCTGTCGTTGCCGCAGGTGCAGTCGTTACGAAAGATGTTGCGCCTAATACAGTTGTCGGAGGTGTTCCGGCGAAGTTAATAAAGAGAATCTAAAGTTATATGAGAACAAAAGTAACTCTGTTTATCGTATTGTCAATCCTAACTTTGAATATCCAGGCAGCTACCCCTTATGATATGGAACAGAATGCACTTATTTTCCCTGCTGAAAACATAGCTTCTTCGGATAGTAATACCGGAGAGGTTCATCTGTCAATATTGAAGGATGGCGGCAACTCCATGATAACCAATTTCTGTTTTTTACCGGGAAGCCGTAACTTCTGGCATTACCATCCCAATGCCGAACAGACACTACTGGTACTTGACGGAGAAGGCTACTATCAGGAAGAAGGCGAAGCAAAGCGTGTCATAAAGAAAGGCGACGTGATTGTTTCCAAAGCCAATGTAAGGCACTGGAATGGTGCAACTCCTGATAAAGCATTGGTTTGCATGACGGTCACAGAACATGCTGTTGACGGCCATGTCATTCAGTTGCGGCCCGTGACTGATGCGGAATATGGATTTTCAACAACAATAGAAAAAGAACCGGCAATATGCGCTAAATTACCGATGTCGGCCGATGGAATAATTCGCCTGTCGAAAGTGGAGGTAGATCCTGCGTATCTTGACGAGTATATGAAGTTTGCAACCGAAGTGGGCGAAATCTCCTTGCGCACAGAACCCGGAGTGCTGACTATGTATGCCTTGCAGGAAAAGGAGAATCCTTGTAACATAACGATTCTCGAAACGTATGCCTCTCAGGAAGCATACCGCAAGCATATCGCCTCGGCGCACTTCCAGAAATATAAACAGGGGACACTTCACATGGTAAGGAATCTTCAACTTCTTGACCAAACTGAACTTAACCCGTCAAATAAAGTTGTAAATTATATCAAATAAAATCATAATAAGGCACAAAAGATTATTCAGAGGAGGATTTTTTAAGCAACTTTGTATAGTAAAAAATAATACTCTTAACAAATATTAACTATGAGATGTAGTTATAACTATAAAATATAGTTGTATCTTTGCAACATCAATATATGGTATATGGAAAAACTAACTGCTAAAGAGGAAGAAGTTTTGGAATTATTCTGGAAGAATGGCCCGCTTTATGTGAGAGAGATAGTAGAACTTTATGAGGATCCAAAACCTCATTTCAATACTATCTCTACTATTGTCCGTGCCCTTGAAGAAAAAGGATATGTATCACATACGCCAAAGGGAAAATCTTACCAGTATCATGCTATCGTTGCAGAAGAAGATTTAGGGAAGAAATCCTTATCTGCCATAGTTGGAAGGTATTTCAAAAACTCTTACCTTCGAGTGGTTTCCTCATTAGTGGAAGATGGTGATATTCCATTAGAAGATTTAAGAAGTCTGCTTGATGAAGTGGAAAAATCCCATAAAGATAAAACAGACTGAATATGGGTGAACTTTTATCATATTCTTTATCCGTATCAGTTTTTGTTTTGGTGCTTTTCTTTGTGTTGCGCCAAATAGTTGATCGCAGCACGGATTTCCGCTTTAACAGAGTCGCTATATTATGCGGATTGGTGCTTTCGCTTTCGCTCCCGTTTGTTTATAAAGTCGGGGCAATATTATTCCCGATTGATATTGCCGTTTTCAATAATGGGGATATTATCAGTGATAGTCTGACACTATCAGAAACGCAGGATATCACAGACAACAGAACAGTCGGTCGGACAAAATCCTTCCCATGGCTTCAAACAGCTATTGTCATTTATTTATCTGGTGTAGCAGTTTTATTTATTCGGGAAATAATCTCCTTTATCCGCCTGTTCAAAATGATGGCTCAAAGTGAGAAAGTGAAAACAGACAATCATACAATCTGCCTAATCAAGGAAAACATTGTGTCGCCATTCTGTTGGGGGAATTATATATTCTTGCATGATCCAGAATTTGATAACCCGGGATGCATATATACCCACGAAAAGGCTCATGCCGACAAAAAGCATTGGATAGATCTCTTTTTTGCTGACTGTTTCTGCATTTTACTATGGTATAACCCATTCGCGTGGATGACGAGACAGCTTATGAAACTAAACCATGAATTTGAGGCAGACTGTGCGGTAATTCGTTCGGGAATTGACACATACGATTATCAACGATTGTTGGTTGTCAAAGCTATGGGAAACAGAGTCCTTACATTGGCTAACAGTTTTACGGCAGGCAAGCGAAGTTTCCGCAAGAGAATCCTCATAATGAACAAAAGGCACTCCTCAAGGAAGCCGTTGCTGGTCGCTCTCTGCGCAATTCCGGCTATAGCTTTAGCGTATGCGGTTATATCTATGCCTGTCTCATCACAGATTCTTTCAAAAATTTCTGATTATAGCTTTAACAGAGTATCCTCATCGCTCACAAAACAGTCTGCAACTACAGAGCAAGGTTTGGCTGCTGCAAATGATGTGCCCGCGATAGAGCGTGACACCATTACGGTAATACCATCCCCCTTCGAGGACCAGAGTGCATTGGCTGATATCATCAAGTTGTCTATTAAAACCATACAACCCTCAAAGGAGACAAAAGTAAATGTCGAGATTGTCGTGGCTGAGGATGGCAGGGTCAAGGATGTTATAACTGACCCTCCCACAGCAGCAGATATTGCAGCGGCTATCCAAAGGGAATTTAATGGCATCAGATTCGACCAGATGACCGACAATGGAAGGTTGGTGGAAGTCCGTTTCAACGTCCCGATTCAATTGAATAAACCGGAGTAGTCACAACCATATATATAACATGTTTGGGTGTCAAACAATTGGCATCCAGCTAAATCCTTACCCTTATGAATAAGTCTTTAATTGTATTAATGGTTTCGTTTTGTTCTGGGCTCCAATCTTTTAGCCAGAGTAAGATAACCGGTGTGATAAAAGATAACAAGGGTAACGGTGTGGATTTTGTCAGTGTTATCGCAGCGCCATCAGATGCGCCGAAAACTATATTGGCATCAGCTTTTACAGATGAAAACGGCAAGTTCAAGATGTCGGTAAAGAGCGACTGCGACAGTCTTATATTGAAAGCAACCGGTCTGGAAATTGTTCCGGCTCAGATTACAGTTCCCAACCGTTCGGGTAACTTCGAAATAATAGTGGATAACCGTGCCGTTGAACTTAAGGAAGTTGTTGTAAAGTCCAAGAAAATTTATTCTCAAGGCGATACTATCAACTACAATGTCGGCTCGTTTCTTTCGCAGACAGACCAGTCGATTGCCGACGTATTGAAAAAGATGCCGGGCATATCGGTGTCGGATGCCGGACAAATTTCTTATCAAGGCAAACCGATTAAAAACCTGTATATCGAGGGACTTGACCTTATGAAAGGACATTACGGCATTGCCACCAACAACATCGACCCCAACAACATCGCTACCGTGCAGGTGCTCGAAAACCATGAGGACATCAAGGCGCTCAAAGGGCTGCGCCCGGAGGAACAGGCGTCTATCAACCTGCGGCTAAAAGAGGGTGTCAAGGGTGTGTTCAATCTCATAGCCACACTCGGTGGAGGCTATGGCGATGATGGTTTGTGGAACAACTCGGCTATCGCAACATATTTCCGATGTAACAGTCAGTTTCTTGCCACCTACAAGGGCAACAATACCGGCGAGGACTTGTCGAACGAACTTTATTCCTTCGACAACGATTATTCGCGTACAAGCAATATCTCGTCAATTTCTATGCCGTCGGCTCTAGGCATTGACAAACGGTTCTATTACTTCAACCACTCCCATAATGCCACGTTCAACAACGTATATCGTGTAGGTAAGTCGGGAGAGTTCGGTATAAACGCAGCTTATCTAAACGACCGCGACACCCGTCGCAATAATTCGTCAACCACAAATTTCCTTCCTGACGGTAGTCAGAACATTGTGGACGAAGTCATGCAAGGGACCGCCCGTATGCAAAAGGCATACGGTGACCTTACATATCTGAACAACGGCGATGAAAATTACCTGAAGGAACAACTGAAATTCGACTGGAACACGACCGACGCTGACAGCCGTATTCTTGCCGGAGACGATGACATAGTGCAGATCGGGCAAACGGACACATACCGCCTGCTCAATAAATTTCACATGACCCACCGTAATTCGGAGGACCGTGGATTTGAGATCTCATCACTTGTCAACATGGAAAAACGGCCACACAGCCTGTCCGTGTTCCCGAATCTTTTCCCGGATATGATAACGGGCGATATGCTATGTCAGCATGTTGATTTCCGAAATATATCCACCGAAAACAGCGCGGGATTATTATCGGCTCTTAAAGTCGGCAACTTCACCTTACACCCGTCAGCAATCGTCAACTATCATCACAACGCACTCGAAAGCCGCCTTGACGCGATGCGCAATGATCTTACGCTTGATTATCTCGATGCTGGCCTCGGGGCCGAGATAATGTTCACTATCCGAAAGTTCCATGCTTCGCTCTATGTGCCGATGAAATACAGATTATTCCGGCTTGACAACAAACTTGACGGTATCATTACCGACAAAAACCGCTTCCGGGTGGAGCCGTCATTAAACCTGACATATAAAGTCAACAGCAGTCATAATCTTAACGCTTGCGCCGCGCTGAATTATATGACTCCCTCCATTGAGACGTTATATTCAGGCTACATCTTGACTTCATACCGTCAACTGTCGGCTTATGATGTAGCCGGGCTATATGAAGGCATGAATCAGCACTATGCGCTGAAATATGATTTCAAAAATATTCTTTCAATGAGCTTTGCGGGAGCGGAAGTCGCATGGTACAGGCAGTCGCCCGATGTCCTTTACGGTTCTTACTACGACGGTATCGTACAGCATACCATAA
>PPYF01670225.1_pt1 | contig 94807 bp, 80 predicted proteins | sample 1559871 | NCBI WGS metagenome assembly PPYF01 (sample SAMN08240021, study PRJNA423297) | Human gut metagenome, whole genome shotgun sequencing project.
CTGATAAGCCCAGTCATCAGGGGATACATCAGAGAACGGATTTGCAGCGTATGCGGATACGCCTGCGGTGAGTGCAGCAACTGCTGCGATTGCGAGAATCTTTTTCATGATTCTTCCTCCTTTGAGAAAAAACTTTGTGTCCTTGCTCAGCAGGAATCAGAAAATCTCGCTCGAGTGACCGTGTTTCCTCTGCCTGTTTTCTGAATCTCCGCACTAAAAAAGAAGGACTGCCTTTTTAGCAACTTCAGTGTACCACAATTATTAGATTTTGACAAATTTCAGTCTTTTTATTTCTTAATTGCTTCAAACCTGAAATCTACGGTTCCCATACAAATGCCTTAAAAAGTATCTTACTATATATCTATAATACATATGATATGCAGTATGTGCTAAGCAGTATGGTTTCCTTTTCCTTCATTTGCGCAACAGATCCTTCGCTATCGTACTGGATGACGTCTTGCCGTTCGGTGTCATTCAGCACTTTTAGCTACCAGCTGACAGCTTTTATCTTCTTACTGATTCCCTCACTACGGGTATAGATCCTTCACATCTGTTCAGGATGACGATTAACGTTTCTCTCATTATGAAGCCTTACCGTCTCCGGTCATTCTGAACGGAGGCAAGAACGTCTTGTGGGAAAGATGGAAAACGGAACGGTGAGGCTGAGTAAAGAATCTATTACTCTGATGACGCCTTACCGTCTTATACAAGGATCATGGAGTCGGCCGTCAGAAAGAGCTGCTGGCGCACGCAGTGCGATTGAGGATACTCGCTTGTCGTAATGATTTAAATTGTAAAAGAATAGTTAGCTATCAGCTTGCAGCTCACAGCTGATAGCTTTTATCTTCTTACCGCTTTCCTCACCACGGTAACAGATTCTTCGCTGTCGCTCAGAATGACGCCTTACTATGGGTGCTACTTTATCGGCAGGCCTGAAAGTGGTTAGAGTCCCAGCTGTGCCGTCTGTTTAACGTCATTCTGAACGGAGGCAAGAACGTCTTGTGGGAAGGACGGGAAACGGAACGGTGAAACGGAGTGAAGAATCTATTACTCTGATAATTCCTTACCGCTTTTTCCACCATGAGTACAGATTTTTCACACAATTCTGGCGGACACCCTGCCATGAGTTTCACTTTTACCGGAAAACGAAAAAGGAGCAGGCACCATCAGCAGTGCCTGCTCCTTTCTTACTAAAAGTTGCTTATTTCTTGGCAGCGAGAGCTGCTATCTGTGCCTTTAATTCTTCCAATTCGGATTCCATATCATTGATCCTCTTATTCTGCGCTTCAATACGATTCGCCATTTCCACTTTGGAGTAACGGGTATAAACGTCGCCGCGTCCCAGTTTTACGGAAACGCCCGCATTAATCATGTTCCTGTCATCTCCCATGGTCCAGCCGAGACTCATCATCGTTCTTTCGTTCGGCCGATAGAAGAGGCCTACCGTGTTCTCTTTCTTCACATAGTTGCCGTCATTCTTCACATGGGTTTCGTGGTACACCGTATTTCCGCTGACAATCTTTGTGTTTCCGTTTTCCACTTTTCCGTCGGCTTTCACGTTGACCGTGTATTCCGTTCCGCCAAACGTGTTGGCAATTGTGTCAAGTGTCACATTTTCACCGGCTTTCACGGTGTTTTTTGTATCTTTCGTGGCCACAGTAACTTTGTTTTCTTTTCCGTCGCTCCCTTTCAGGGTAATGGTGGTGGTATTGTCCGCGTTTTGTGTGCCGCTCATGGTGTAGGTCGTATTGGTATCAATCTGCCCCGCGATGGCTGACAGGTCTACGCTGCCTTTTACTTCATTTCCGGCCGTATCTTTTACACTCATGGATAATTTATTGCCGTTAAGGGACAGCGCATTGTTGTCGCTTACCAGTTTATCATTGCCGTCTGCAACGGATGAGAGATCCACGCTGCCCGTCACTTCATTTCCGGCCGTGTCCTTTACGCTCATGGACAGAGTTTTACCGCTAAGGGACAGCCCATTGCTGCCACTTACCAGTGTATCATTGCCATCCGCCGCGCCGGCTACCGCTTTCTTCAGCTGTGCCACATTGACGGCGTCAGTATCCTGCGTGCCTGCTGCCACGTTTGTAATTTGGCGGGTGACTGCCGCACTGGTCGGAGTTGCTTCTTTACCTACGGAAACAGCGGCAGCCGTCGATTTCCATACGCCTGTTGTATCGTTGGAATGATCGGTACCGGAAGCGTCATACCCTATAACTCCTTTGTCCACAGAAGCCACGGAACTGCTTCCGAGGGCCACGCCGCCCGCTGCAGTCACGTTGGCATTGTGTCCGATGGAAACAACATCCGACACGTTTGTCGTGATTGGGTTATCTCCGGAACCAAGAATGATACTGCCGCCTGCACCGGAAAGTTTGCGCTTATTGCCCAGCACAAGGGCATCATCCGTATCTTCCACCGTATTTTCAGAACCGATAACGGATACATGATTAATATTTTTGCCGATATTCAGATACCCGTCAATCATATTGTACTTACTTTCATGCCCGTCCGTACCGGTGAGCTTATTGCCCACACCGACTAGTTTGGAAAGCTGGGCATAATCGGCGATATTTGCTCCGCCTATGGCAAGGACAGAACCGCCGCTGTCTTTCACCAGATCACCCAGGGCATTAATCATATCATCCGTATCGCCTGTGCTTATCGCTTTCTGCAGCGCATTAGACAATGGTCCGGCAGCAAACCCGTTCACCGGACGGTAGGAATTGGTGACTTTATTTCCTGCGCCAAAGATCAGAGACGCATTGGCATTTTCCGTCTTATTCGCTACACCGATAATGCTGTTCGCCACACCGTCGAAGTCCACACCGCTCTTCGCACCGACAACATTGAATGTGCCGTAAACGGAAGAGGTCGCTCCCTGGAAGCCGGAATTAAAGCCGTTGATTCCGTTTCCGTCTACACGGGAGAAAGCGCCTGTCACAGCAGAAGCCGTACCGTTGGCTGCTGCGCCCGCGCCGGCTGCCAGCGCCATGCCGCCTTTCGCGCCGTCGTTGTTATAGTTGCCTGCACTGTGATATCCTGCATCGTTCACGCTGTAATAATGCGTTTTAGCCGTTTTCAGCTGCGCCACGTTGACGGCATCAGTGTCCTGCGTACCGGCTGCTACACCTGTAATCTGGCGGGTAATTCCTCTTGAAACATCGCCTACGGAAACAGCAGCGGCCGTCGCTTTCCAAGTACCTATAATCAGATTTCTCTCGCCAAGAGCGGAATTATACTTCGTTTCCGCATCCGTATAATCGGTCTTTGCAGCATTCATAGCCGTCTGCGCCGTATCCATAACTATTTTGGCATCGTCCATTTTCTTTTTGCGCGCCAAATCGTATTGATCGCCGGAATGCTCATAGCTGTGATAGGTCTGGTAGGCTTGTGTATATTCAGCGCTCTTCGCCAGGAAATCATTGACTTTTCCTTCATAGTCCGCTTTTTTCGCCGTGTAAGCAGAGGAGAGGCCGGGCAAATCTCCGTTCAGTTCTGCCAGTCTTGCCGTTTTTCCGGTTAAATTTGCTATTTCCGTATCGTTTTGGATATTTTGATTTGTGTCAGGGCTATAACCGTATACCCCGGCATCCACAGAAGAAACAGATTCGCTGCCGAGAGCCACGCCGCCATTTTTCTGCACGTCCGTATTGTAGCCCAGCATGACAGCATTGCTGATATTGGCAGTATGCGTTTTAGTTGGAACGGTGGCTCTCACATTGTATGGAATCGGTCTCCCTGTATACCCTCCCGGCGTACCGGAAGAGCTCCCCAAACTGGGCGTATAAGTCTTGCTTACGACGTCTTCCTTTGTTGCCATGGCACCAAGAATGACATTATTTGTTCCGCCGGACATTTCATGATAATCGCCAATCACAACATCTGACGTTCCATCGGATATCTTATTTCCGGTCCCCACTACAGCCACACGGTTCACGTTGGTTCCTGTATTTTGGAATCCCGCCATCGTATTGTTGGCGCTGGTACCGTTTGCCGTGCCATTCAGAACATTCCCCGTTCCGATGATCTGGGAACGCCGGGCGTAATCAGAACGGTTTCCATTCCCTGCGATAAGAACAGATCCGCTGGTATTCGCAAAATCCCCCATTACTTTTGCCGCCTGATCCGAATACCCTTCCTGATAACCGCTGCGGAAAAGCAATTCTGTCATAGCCCCTTGCCCGAATGTTCCTTCCAGTCCGCTTGACATATCTACTGTAGCATGGGAAAGGATATTCCCTGAACCGAATATCATCGAGTTATCTGCATTATCCAGCTTATTCCATGCACCGATGATGCTGCCCGCTACGCCATTTGAGGTGTTACCATTCGAGGTAATCTTGTTATTCACCCCATAAATAGAAGACCAGATATTCGGGAAAGAGCCTTGATTGGCTTCAATGACAGAATTGTGCCCTGTCACAGTTCCTTCATGGCCCAGAGCCAGCGCGCTGTGTCCCACTGCCACATTCAATCCGCGGCCGCTTTGCGCATTATACCCTACGACGACACTTGCACCGCCCTGCTCTCTTTTGCCGGAAGCCTTTTCTTCCGGTGTCATGGAACCGATAATAACAGATTCCTTAATCGTTCCAAAGGTTTGGTTATCCCCGATCACAATACCCGAGGTGGGATTGACCGTTTCGTTATTATTCCCGATGACAGTCAGGCTCTCATGCCCTGTCATGTAGGTGTCGTTGCCTTCAATTTTGTTCCCCATGCCGATGACCAAGTCTGAAGTGCCGTTACGTGCTATACCATGGTATCCGGAAACAGTACCGGCATCCCGATTCGTGATGCTGTTATTATCACCGAATACATTTTGCCGGTCACTGTTTGTCACCGTGTTTCCTTTGCCGACAACCCGAACGTCTTCGCTGTCTTTAATGGTGTTTTTCTTGCCGACAATCACGTCATCCTTTTCCTTACTGACTTCATTGTCTATTCCGACAACTGTAGAGTCAGTTGTATCGGTTACCGCATTGGGCGCTTCCGTATTTCCTACTATTACATTATCAACAGCCCCCGCGACGGAAGAGGTCAGCAGAAAAGCTGTCAATGCCGCTGCCAGCGCGTTTTTAGAGACTCTCACCCCCCACTTTTTCTCGCGGTCCCCGCGATTTCCGAAACGACGACATAACTGTTCTTCACTCGACTCCAAATGACTTTGTAAATGTGATTCATGTTTTCCTCCCATAAAAAACAATATAATTAAAAGCACAATAAAAAGAAGCACCATCCCCAATGCTGCCGATACTGCCTTCACACCACCTCTCCCCATAACACTTCATTTGCCCGAAAAGCAGGATATAGAATCCGTAAACAGGAAAATTCCTACCGGTTTCTCCCGCTCTTCTTTCAACACTTATTTTATTAAACAACCTCTGTTCTCATTATAACAAAAGATTTATCTTATTTCTATATAATATGTACTGTTTTACGAATACCTCTATTCACACCGTTTTTCCTCATTACGGTCATAGATCCTTCACGTTCGTTCAGGATGACGATTAACATTTCCCTCATTATGACGCCTTGCCGTCCGGTGTCATTCTGAACGGGGCAAAAATGCTTTGTGAGAAAGATGGAAAGCAGAACGATGACACGGAGTGAAGAATCTATGACTCTGATGGCGTCTTACTGCTTTCCTCATCACAACAGCAAATCCTTTGCTGATGTTTCGTATGACACCTAATGGAAATCATATGCTTCGGCTTTTAACTCACAGCTAATAGCTGACAGCTCACAGCTTATAGCTTTTATCTTCTTGCCATACGTACCGATTTCAGCAGAAGAAACCGGCTTGCTGCATAGTTCTTCTTCCGGTTTGACCCCTCTTCTTTTTGTGGTACAATGGGGGTGGAAGCAGAGTACTGTTTCCACCATCGTGTCGGGGATTTTCTCCTGTGTGCCTTTCAATAGATATTTTTTAATATACTGTAAACCCACTGTTCTGATTTAATGAAAGTCTGATGAATCGGTAACGGTACACAGGACCCCCTCCATCCCCGGCAGATTCATACGGATCTCCTCGATCCGAAAAAATCCCGCTCCCCCATATGGCGGGATTTTTTCATTGCGGTTTTCTCTGTGATAAAATAAGAAAAGATGAATTACCCAAGATATTTTACTCTGTCATTTTATAGTTAAGGAGTTTTCATGCGTATCGTAATTTTAGGCGCGGGGCATCTGGGCTATACGATTGCCGAGCTTCTCTCCAATGAGCAGCATGATGTGGTTGTCGCCGATTCTGATGAAGAAAAGTTATCTAAAGTCCGCGACTCGCTGGATGTGCTCACGATCACTGCCAACGGGACAAGTCCGGATTTCACACGGGATCCCGATATACGGGATGCATCTGTTTTCGTGGCGGTGACCGAAATGGATGAGGTGAATATTCTTGCTTCCATGCTGGCAAAGAAAAACGGAATCCCCCACACGATTGCCCGCATCCGCGACCCGAAATTCCTTCAGGAATCCACCGAATATCTCCAGGAAAATTTTGACATTGACCTGGTTCTGAGTCCTGAGCTGGTCACGGCAAAAGAAATACGGCGCATCCTCATGACGCCCGCCGCCCTTAACGTGGGAGATTTCGCCAATGGCCGCGTCCGTTTGTATGAGACACGGATACAGCGCCAATCTCCTTATATCCATATACCGTTCAAAGATTTGGAACTGCCTGATGAAATCCTTGCCGCCATGATTTTCCGTGATCATCAGATGATTATCCCCCACGGCAATGACTGCCTGCTCCCTTACGACAATGCTTACTTCATCGGCACGCCGGAAAATATAGAAAAATTCAGCCAGGGTATGGCGGAAAGCAGTACCAGGCACATCAAAAAGGCCATTGTTATCGGCGCGGGACGGACAGGAACGGCGCTTGCCCCCATGCTGGAAGCCGACGGTATATCCGTAAAAGTCATTGATCTTGATCCGGAGCAGTGCCGGCATATTTCTTCCAAATTAAAAAAGTCCATCGTCCTTTGCGGCGACGGGGCAGATATAGATCTTCTCATGCAGGAAGGCGTTTCTGAAGCGGATGTGGTGATCTGCACGACGAAAGATGAACGGCTGAATCTCCTTGTCGCCCTCCTTGCCAGGCACCTGGGTGCGAAAAAGACAATCGTCCGCGTCGTCCGCGGGGAATACGCAGATCTCATGACACAGGTAGGCGTGGATATCGCCTTGTCAGTCCGGCTTCTGGCGGCAGGCGAGGTTTTGAGTTATGTGCGGAGCCGCAGTGTCGTCTCCGTCTCTCTTCTTGAATCGGCGCAGGTGGAAGCGGTGGAAGTTATCCTGGAAAGCGGCGCTCCTGCCGAAGGCATTCCTCTCATGAAAGCCGGTCTGCCGGCGGAATGTCTTGTAGGCGCTTATGTCCGGAATGAAACGACACATATCCCTGACGGCCGCTCTATCCTTGCCGCAGGAGACCGGGTCATCATCCTGATCCGTACCCCCTGCTCGGCAAAAGTCCTTCCTTATTTTAAAGGCAGGAAATCGTTATGAATACCACCGTCGTTTCAGCACTCATCGCCAAATTGACTGCGGGATGCGGTCTCGTCCTCCTGCTTCCCCTGCTGACCGCCCTGTTTGGGGAAGAGCCGGTTCTTCCTTTTATTTACTCCATGGCGCTTTGCTTTTTACTGGCCGCATTCCTGCGGTATAAGGGCAAGAAAAAAGTCATCAATCTGAATCCCCGCGACGGCCTTGCGGTGACCGCGCTGTCATGGATATGTATTTCCATTCTTTACCTTTTCCCTTATTTCCTGTCCGGCCTCCTTTCTCCGCTGGACGCTCTGGTAGAAAGCATTTCAGGTCTGACAGGCACCGGCGCCACCGTTTTTTCCGATTTAACCGTTCTGCCGAAAAGCATTCTTTTCTTCCGCTCCCTGACCCACTGGCTCGGCGGCCTGGGAATCATCGTCATCTTTGTGGCGCTCTTCCCGCAGGCCGGAAAAGGAAGCGCCCGCATGATTGATGCGGAAAGCACAGGTCCTTATTCCTCCCGTGCCGTTCCCCGGATCAAAGAAATGGCAAAAGCTCTTTTTGCGGTGTACCTGCTTTTTACTGTTTCTGCCGCATTGATTTACACACTCCTCGGCATGAACTTTTTCGACGCGGTAAATCACGCCTTTTCCACCATCGCCACCGGAGGTTTCTCCACAAAGAATGAAAGCATCGCTTTTTACGACAGTACGCCTCTGAAACTGGCCGTCATATTTTTTATGGTTATTTCCAGCGCCAATTTCGGCATCTATGTGGCTGCCTGGAAACGGGGCATCTGTGTTCTTTGGGAAAATACGGAATTTAAAGTCTATCTTTCCATCGTAACCGCCGCCACTATCCTTATCTCTTTAAATTTAATGCTGGAAAGCGGACTGTACGCCCCTTCCGCACTGCTGGAAGCGCTCTTTACCTCGGCGTCTCTTTCGTCCACCACGGGATTTATTTCTTACGACTTTGAAACGTGGCCCCATTTTTCCCAGGTCATACTGCTCATACTCATGTTCATCGGCGGCTGCGGCGGATCGACTTCGGGCGGCCTGAAAGTAACGCGCATCATATTGCTTTTCAAATCCATGACCGCCGTTCTCCGCCAGAAACTCCACCCCCGGGCCGTCATACAGACCCGTGCAGGAGGAGAAAACTTTTCCGAATCCATGCTCCTCGAGGTTTTCTGTTTCTTCTTCATCTATACGATGTCCATTTTTTTATGGACCGCCCTTATCGCCGCAAGCGGCGCGGATATTCCTTCCGCCCTGGGCCTTTCCATTGCCACCATGAGCAACTCGGGGCCGGCACTGGGACAATTCGGCGCCACCTGCAACTGGTCGGCCATGCCTGCCATGACAAAAATGGTCGTCGCCCTGTCCATGCTTATGGGCCGGCTTGAATCTTTTACGCTTCTCATCCTTTTCCTCCCCTCTTTCTGGAGAAAAAACGGATGGTAAAACAAAACGGATATTTCTCAAGACCAAAGTCTGTCAGGAAATATCCGTTTTCTCATGCAAGGAAAACGTCCCGGGGGTTATGGGGATCCGGGACGACTTCCTTGTATATTTTTTTGCAAATGTCGGGGAACATTTGCTGAAAAGAGGCGCAGAAGCAACATGACTAACAGTCACCCCTGCTGTACATAGTATACCATATATTTCAATCCGATGCAAGGATGATCCTGCCAAAAGCGCAAAGAGGAAATTCCCTTCCCGCTTTGTATTTTACTCCCCCGTTTCCTTATCCCGCCAAAGAGCTGTACTCTCTTTCCATCAGGATTTTCCTTATCCGTTCCAGCCGGCTGGGAATGTCGGGATGGTCGTCAAAAAGACGGGAAAACCAGTCCCGCCTGCCGCTGTGGAAAATATGTTCCAGGTGAACCAGTCCGACGGCAAGTTCCATCCCCAGTCCGAGGCCGCAGGCATATTCGTCGGCGGCATATTCATTTCTCCTACTGCCGAACTGTGTGAAAAACCAAAGAGGAATCTGCAGAAATATTTTCAGGAAATAATATTGTATGAGGATAAAAAAATTGACAATGCCTATAAAAATCCCCAAGACTGGGATCCAGCGGAAAAATGCCAGGAGCAGTGTCACCACACTGTAAACATAGACAATGATACCGCTGAACCATTCCATACCATAGCGCAAAAGACCGAGGCGGCTGTGCCCGTTCTGCAGATGTCCCACCTCATGGGCAAGGATCCCTTTTACCTCTTCTTCGGAAAATTCGTTCAGCAGACGTTCCGTGACGGTGATATGGTTTCCGCCGATTGCCCAGGCATTGTAATCATCTGCTTTCGCCGTATAAAGACGGAAATCGGATAATTCCAGTCTGCCCCGACGGCAGATATCGCGCATCAGACGTTCCAAATACATTTTTGTTTCTCCCGCAGCCCTCCGCCCGCCGTTTTCACGGACAAAGAAATACTGCATGACGCCTGTTCCCGATAAAACGGCAGGCACAAGAACACACGCCAGAGAAAGCTGCAGGATACGCTCCGTCAGAAGTTCATAATTTCCTGCCAGCTCTTCATGGAAAAAAGGGACAGTAAACAAAAAATAGAGCGCCCAAAAAGAAGCGCTCACGATCCAGTTGGTTATAAAAGTAAAAATAAGCAGAAGAAGATTCATGGGTTTCTCCATCATCCAATAAACGGATTGATTTTCCCCATTATAACACAGGAATGAAACGTGGTTTCTGTAACGAACGGACGGCAAAGCAAAGGCGGTCCATAGAAACTGTTCCCTGCGATTCGATTTTCTTTTCATGGATAAAAAAGTTACCCCGCCGGCCGGTGAGGTAACTTTTCATGAATAACAAATTTATTTCTTTTCAGGCATTGTCAGAACTTTCCGCCTCCTCCGCCGTTGCCTCCGTTTCCGCCGCCCATGGAGCCGCCTGCTCCGACGACACCGTCATCTTTCTTTTCAGGAAGGGGCGTGACGATACGGTTGGTATAGAGGTAGTAGTCATTCTCACCGGTCACGGCGAAACTGTCTTTGTCAAGATAGTGGGAAGCGTTCACGCCGGGCGCCACATTGCTCATCGTTCCTATAAGGTAGTTCCTTACGCCGAAGGCGCCGAGCAGGGAAAGGACAGCGGCAATCCCCAGTCCGAGAAAACTGAATTGATCGTCAGGATCATACGCTTTCCCTTCTTTCTCATAGTAGGAAATAAGGAAGTCTGCCTTCTCCGCATAAGCTTTGAACGCTTCCGCGTAATTCCCTGCGGAAAGCTTGCTTACAAAGGCGTCTTTTATAAGTTTGATGCCTATATCATTGGTAATCATCGCCTTCATTTTGGGATCGGTGGCAATGTACCAGTCGCGTTCCTGCATATCAAGAACGAGAACCATATTTCCTTTTTCCCCGCCTTTGATCACCGTGCCGAGAAGTTTATCGGCATAATCGCCGATTTTCATTCCCTTCACGGAGGGCTGGGTGACAACAGCGATACGGACATTATGTTTCTTTTCTACCGCTTCCAATGCGTTCTTTACTTCCGCGGCCGCCTCACCTTTCACGATATCCGCCCCGTCATGGAAAGACGGCATCTCCGCCGCGTCAGACATCACGGGCAGAAAGAGGACGGCAAGGAGCATCGCTAAGATTTGAAATATTTTTTTCATAGTCCCGCCTCCTTATAAAGAACCGAACATCATTTTAATGAGGAAGTAAAGGATGGGAACGAAGACGACAAATGCCGCCGCCGTGTACATGGATGCTTTATTTTTATCCACCGGCAGGCTTCCCACAAACTTGCCGCTCTGGGCGTTCATAATGAAAGTGTACGGTGTACCGTTATAAGTGGTGGAAAGAATCCATACCGGCGCAAGGGCATAGGAAACGGTGTTTTCATCTTTGGACACGAAACCGTCTTCCCGATTACAGCTTGTATAACCGGTGACAGTGTCATCCATCTGCGTAAGCGCGGTATTTGTTACCAGCTCATCGGCGCGGGGCGCCATTTCTTCCGCCGGCACATCATACTTATCGGCCAGGTACCCTGCCAGGTATGCCGTGGTAAAAGGAACCATGGTGGAATAATCGAAAGGTCCGATACTTTCCATCCATGTATCGTCCATTTTCTTACTGCCATCCATAGGTACCCGGTTAAATTTCATTTCTCCCTCACGGTCGCACCGATAAACCCTTTCTTCCGTAATCTGATTCTTTCCGACAACGAAAGTATTTACGTTTTTCGCTTTGTAGCTGGCGGTAGCGGTGACTTTGGAGTCAAAGAGCCAGAAAGGAACATACATGCCCTGAATCGCATCCACCCGGTTCTGGCTGACGAAATTGGACGGCAGGAGTAATTTCCCCTTGTAGAAATTTTTAAAGGCTTCCTGGGCATCCTTTTTCGTCTTCTGGAACGGAATCACATAGTCGGGACGCAGAGCGCCGTCATAACGCTGTGCAATCATCGTCGGGTTTCCGCAGTAGCAGCATTCCGTGGCAATCGTATTTTCATCGCAGACGATTTCCGCTCCGCAGGAAGAACAGGTAAAGGCGCGGAGAATTTTCGCCTCGTCTTCGCTCCATTCCTTTCCCGCACCGTCAGTATCCCACTTTTTCTGCCGCGCTTCTTCCGCTTTTGCCGCGTTTTCTTCCTTCGCCGCGTAGAACGCTTCCAGATCAGCGATGGACAGTTCCGTGCCGCAGTATTCGCAGGTCACATGATCCGCACCGGGAGCATATGCAAGAGGAGCGCTGCAATTGGGGCATTTAAAGCTTACTGAAGTATCAGCCATAAGTACCTCCTTTTCCATAATCGCCGCCTTTTCCATAAAGGAAACAAAACGGCAGTGTGAAATAGGGACAGGGCAGCAGTAAATCTATGCCCGCCGCCCTTTTCTCAACTGTTCCATTACGGACGGGGATGTCCGCAGTTGGCACAGAACTTGCCTTTATTCTGCGTACCGCATTCGCTGCAGGTCCAATCAGCCGCAGGAGCGGGCTTGCCACAGTTGGCACAGAATTTGCCCGTATTCTTTGTACCGCATTCCGCGCAGGTCCATTCAGCTGCAGGAGCAGGAGCGGGTTTGCCGCAGTTGGCGCAGAACTTGCCTGTATTTCCTCCCGTACCGCACTCCGCACATTTCCAGCCCGCCGGCTGGGGAGCGGGAGCAGGTGCCGGCGCGGGTGCCTGCTGGGGCATCTGCTGTTGCTGCTGGCCTGCCATACCGTACAGGTTGGACGCGTTCATACCGCCTGCCGCGCCTGCCATATTCATACCCATAAATCCAAATGCCGCGCCCATACCGCCTTCATTGCCCGCCGCCGTACGCATAGCGTCAGACTGTGCGTCTACGAGAACGCCCGCCCCCATAGCGGGATTTGACATGGCCATGCCCATCTGGATCTTCTGGATCTTCGCTTCATCTTCCTCATTGGCCTTGACACTGTTCACACCGAAAGAAACGATAGCAAGGCCGCGGAGCTCCGTCCATTTCTTGGAAAGCACTTCATTCAGAGCCTCGGCAATTTCAAACGTGTGTCCCGCCAGATCGGTGTAGTCGATGCGCTGGGCAGAAATCTTGGCAAATGCCGGCTGGAGAGCCGTAAGCAGTTCCGATTTCAGCTGTCCGTCAATCTGGGAACGCTCATAACTGTCCGACGCGTTGCCTGCCACATTGGTGTAAAAGAGGATCGGATCTACGATTTTGTAACTGTATTCACCGAAACAGCGGATACGGACGGACAATTTCAGCCCGGTATCCGCATCAACCACCTTGAACGGAATCTCGCTGGGCGTACCGTACTTGTTCCCGACAATTTCCTTTGTATTGAAGAAATAAACGCGCTGGTCTTTCCCCGTATCGCCGCCAAAGGTAAAACGTCTCCCCATCTGTTTGAATACGGCGATGACGCTTTCCTTATTCAGACCGCCCGTGAAGAGGGACGGTTCCGACGACTGATCGTAGGTATACTCTCCCGGTTCGGCGCAGAGATCGACAACCTTGCCCTGTTCCACAATCATCATGCACTGCCCGTTGTTGACGGCAATGACGGATCCGTTGGAAATAATGTTGTCTTCTCCGCCTGTGTTCGAGCTGCGGCCGCCGGTCCGTTTCTGTCCTTTCATCATGAGGACATCAGGCGGCATGCTGTCACAATAGAAGAATTCCTTCCACTGATCGGCCAGTACGCCTCCGACCGCGCCCATTCCTGCTTTAATAAGACCCATACACTCTCCTCCTTCTTCATAAATAATTAATTATATATACATCTGTTTATATTTTATCATGTAAGCACCTTATTTATCCACAGATTCTCTGCACCGCAGATATAGAAAAAATCTTACTCATCATTATTGCATGACAAATACACATAAGATTTCCTTCCGGCACCTCTTTTGAAATGCGGGCACCATAAAAAGACGGCATCTCTGCCGCCTCATGTCCTTTTACTTTTTAAATCCCGCCTTCAGTTACGCACGGAATAAAAAACGCATCGTATACGCTCCGCCTTTCCTGTCTTTCTTTAAATCATCCGTTCTTTAAATTCCTTATCCATGCCCCGCGCCTTGCATTCTTTGCAAAAACCGTAAATTTCCACACGATGCTCCGTCACTTCAAATCCGTTTTCTTTCGCCAGACGGTCTTTATACTCCGGTTCCAGACGAACCTCGACAGGGAAAATCTTATTGCACGACAGGCACACCGCGTGGTGCACATGGTCGCCCTGCGTATATTCATACCTCGTCAATCCGTCAGCAAGCATCGTCGAACGGAGAAGCAGTCCCTTTTTGGCCAGCGCTTCACAATTACGGTACACCGTAGAAAGACTGAGCTTAGTATCTCTCTTCCGCACCGCTTCATATACATCCCCCGCGGTCATCGGCAGGCTCTTCTGGAGCACCTTCAAGATCATGACACGCGCTTTCGTACGTTTTAAATGCTTCTTTTGAAGTATTTCCTCAAAACTGTCCATTCGTCTGCTCCCTTTGAAACCGCTCTTTGCCCTCACGACAAATTACATAGTATACGTTGTAATTTCAATTAGATTATATCATATCGGAAAATATATGGAAATCATTTTTCAATCCGTGCGTCCTGCCGGCATTTCAAAATAAATACGATTCATCCGCTCCTGCATTTATAATAAGAAATTAATTTTATTCTTATTCTATACCATCAAAAATATATTTTCCACAATTCCTTTTGGTGTCATTAAAGAGAAAATAGTGATATAATGTGTTCACATTTAAACAGGGAGAACTCCCTTATTCCATGGGCACATCCCAAAGGAGATCATCGTGGGCGCCAATATCCGTAAGCATTGGAACGATCCTGTCTGCATACAGCGCGTTCTCTTCATACTTGTCATCACCCTCATCGGCACTTTCATCTATGCCGCCGGACTCAATATATTCCTTGTTCCCCATCACTTTCTCGCAGGCGGCGTCACAGGCATCGCCATGATTCTCTACTACCTCATGGACATTCCCATCGGCCTGTCCAATCTGGTACTGAATATACCTGTACTCATTCTGTCCCTGAAATTCATGGGAAAATTTTATACGGTCATCACCATTTTAAGCACAGTGAGTCTGTCGCTCTTCATCGACCTCACCGCTTTCATGGCGGACTGGTGTGTCATCAGCAATCCTCTTGTCGCTGCCATATCGGGGGGCGTTGTCCTCGGCGCCGCCCTGGGACTTCTCTACCGCTACAATTCAAACAGCGGAGGCCTCGACGTCATTGGCGCGGTTATTAAAAAATTTTACAATCTGGAAATCGGCTACGTCGTCTTCGGCCTGAACTTCATCATCATCATGTCCAGCGCGTGGATCTTTACACTGGAGCCTGCCATCTGCACCCTCATCGCCATGTACATCAATGCCACCGTTTCCAGCCGTATCGTCATCGGTTTCGCCCAAAGGAAAGCGGCTTTCATCGTTTCCGACAAACCGCTTGAAGTGGCGGACACCATTCTGAGAAATATTCATCACGGCGCCACCCTTCTCTACGGACAGGGCGGGTTCAGCGGAAAAGACAAGAAAATCGTCTTCGCTATCGTGGATCTGACGCAAGTCACCAAACTGCGCCATTTCATCGAGGACATAGACCCCCACGCCTTCCTTTTCATTATGAACACCACCGACGTCATCGGCCGCGGCTTCACCAGCCCCCTCACGCCGAAACTCCCCGGCACCACCAGGTACACTTTCGGTGCTGACGGAAAAATGACTCCCACCCGCTCATGGAGCTGGGAAATGGAACAGGAATCCCATAAGTAAAAGAAAAAGCCGCCGGCCATACTTTCCCAAGCATGCCAAGCGGCTTTTCAGCTGCCTACTTTCCTTCCATCTTCCCTATATTCTCTTTCATCTGCGCTGCGGAATCCTTCAGCTTTTTCGCCCTTTCCATCATCTGATCCAGACGGTCCGATCCCTTTTCTCCGGCACGCATCCCCTCCCCGAAATAACTGCCGTCAAAATGACCGCCGCGGATATCCACGTAATAATCACCAATTACTCCGCTCTGCGAAACGGTAAACTCCGCGTCCAGAGGAATCTGCGCATCTTTCTTTATACGCATTTCAAGAATCCCTTCATTTCCTTCCGTGGAAATTTTGGACACTTCCCCCACACGGACACCGGCATAACGCACTTCATTTCCTTTTTTGATCCCCTGTACACTGGAAAAGGATGCTGTCATGTGGAAATAATTCCCGCCAAACCAATCTTTCGGACGGACAAAAAGAAACACCGCCATGGCGACAACCAAAATAATAAACGCCATCATACCGGTTTTTACTTCTTTTGTCATAACCCGCCTCCTTCCTGACTTCTTTTTCGCCTTCCGCCTTCCTCACCACGGCAGCCGATCCTTCACATTCGCTTCGGATGACGCTTAACATTCCCCCCTATTATAACGTCTTGCCGTTCGGTGTCATTCAGCACTTTTAGCTGACAGCTGACAGCTCACAGCTAACGGCTAACAGCTGATAGCTTTTATCTTCTTACCGATTCCCTCACCACGGGTACAGATCCTTCACGTTCGTTCAGGATGACGTTTAACGTTTCCCTTCATTATGACGCCTTATACCATCCGCAGTCATTTCATTCAGCACTTTTAGCTGACAGCTCACAGCTGATAGCTTTTATCTTCTTACCGGCTTTCTCACCACAGCAGCCGATCTTTCACATTCGCTTCGGATGACGCTTAACGTTTCCCTCACTATGACGCCTTATACCATCCGCAGTCATTCAGCACTTTTAGCTGACAGCTCACAGCTGATAGCTTTTATCTTCTTACCGGCTTTCTCACCACGGTGACAGATTCTTCGCCAGCACTTTGGATGACGCCTTACCATCCCTCGTCATTCAGAGCGGGGGTCAAGAATGCCTTGTGAGAAAGACGGGAAACAGCAATGTGACACAAAGCGAAGAATCTATTACTCTGACGACATCTTACCGTCTTCCTTGCCACGATAGATAATTTCTGTCACGCCATATACTTTCTGCCTTCCCGGTATGCGTTTCCCACCGCGTCACCGAGAGCAATATACTTCCCGCCTGCCGGATCAAAGGTAATCGCCTGCAATTTCTTTACGTCAATCTTTCCATCAGTCAGAATGTCCTCATCGACCAGGATATTCACGATATCCCCGACGAAATGGTAATCCTCACCTACCTTCGTCACCTTGGATACTTTGCACTCCAAGGTTAAAGGAAATTCCGAAAGCACCGGTGCGTCCACAAACTCGCTCTTCACCACATGAAGTCCGGCGCGCGCCACCTTATCGGGTACACGATTCCCCGACACGATCCCCAGATAATCCGCTTCCGCCATGGTGGAAGCGGTCGCCATGCTTACGGTAAAGGCTTTCTTTTCCAATAGATTCGCCACGGTTTTATGGGTATGGTCCAGCATAAATCCCACCTGGTTCGTATCATAAATACCGCCCCACGCCGCCACCATACCATCCGCCGTGCCGTCCGCGCCATACGAAGCAATCACAAGCACCGGCTGCGGATACAGCCAGGTATTCGGTTTAAAATTCTTTTTCATGATCCCTCTCCTTTTTTAATATAAAATTCCTTACTCCTATTATCCCACTTATATTTATAAACCTTACCTTCCTGATGACAATCTGTAAATATTTTTACATGAACACTATTTTTTCTTAAGTTATATATACAAAATCCCTCTTCATATTTATATTTTTTGCGATATTGAATTACATTCTCCGAATCTTTTTTAGCTAATGATTTTCTTTTTACTTCAATACAAAATATATTCTTTCCTTTCCTATCATGGTATATAATATCGGGTCGAACCCTACGACTATCTCCCACCTCTTTTCTGTTTCCTTTTTCTCCATAAGCACCATGATACTCGCAATCAATAAAAAGATTTTTCTTTACCCCTAAAAGATTTTGTAAATATAAAGCAATTCTAAACGAAAACGTTTGCTCGTGTTGTTCGCTTCCCCCTCTGTCTTCAAACAAGTCCTTATCAATATCATATAACATTGATAATGCTTCCTTGATTACCGCAAGATATCTTGATCCTCTTTCCATAACTATCTCTCCTCCCTTATTATTTATTTGAGACTTACCGCTTCTTTCCTGTCCCTCAGATGTTTCTCCTCCAGCACCTCGTAGGATGCCGTTTTGTCTATAATTTGGTGCATGAGCGTGTCCATTTCGCTTCCTTTCGTGTAATCCGCCGGTACATAGTAGCGGATGCGCTCGTCTCGTATCATCCGGCACACCGTATCTTTGCTGTCCGTATTTTCCAAATCGTAGACGCCGACGGAATGGCCGCCCAGTGAATTGACAAGGCGCATACAGGGTATATCCGTGGCACTGTCGCCGATGTATACGATATTTCTGAACGGGACGCGCAGCTCGCCTTCCGCGAAGTGGTCATTCACCGCATTGTCATTGATATCCAGGATCCCCTTTTCTATGCGGAAAAGGAACTGCGTCTTATTCGTGTAATTGATCACCTGCGCCGGCCAGCAGGGTTCTCCATGCTCATTGTAATAAAAGGAACTGGCGTAAATATGGGTGAAATCTTTCGCAATCGCCGTCCCTTCTATGATTTCCCGCAGGCCGGAGGAAATAATGTAATGCTCCACGAGAATGCCCCGCCTTTCCCCGTAGGCATTGATCCGGCGGAACCATCCTCTGATGCCGTCGTACAGCCTGACCTTGCCGCCGTACTGTTTCAGCCTTTCCTTGTTCAGTATTTCCTTCCCTCTGGCGCTTTGAAGCATCTTATACATGTACGCCAGGTTCTGATCCATGCAGTGGTCTCCCGCCAGCCGGTTCGATTCCGCCCAAAAGCCGTCCACATCATAATCCACGGCACGGATATATCCGTCCTGCATATTTTCAGGGGAAAGCGTCCGGTCGAAATCATAGCAGACCGCCAGCACAGGTCTGCTTTCTATTTCCCTGCGCGCTGTTCTCACGATGTACACTTCCTTTCTGTCCGTATCTTTTAAGATCATTATACTGCAATACAAAAAAGAGAGCCCTTTAAAACAAGACTCTCTCACTTTTCATATAAATATTTTACCCGCCGGTTAATAAACGAATTGAGTCCATACCCCTGCACCGCCAGACGCTTCATTTCCTCCACATTCTCCCGCCCGGCACTTTCGTAAGAATAGCGATACACACTCTCCGTATCTGCAAATTCCACCTCGATATAAGTATCGCCAATCTCATATCCTGCTATACCGGAATTTCCATTTACATTTTGATAGGGTTCCATCTATTTTCTCCACAACAAAATATAATAAATCATGCATGATCCAGTACTTGTAAATAATCCCTTAAATAATATAATGAACTTTGTTCTGCATTAACGTATTCGTTCTGAATAGTTCCTTGGGAGAAATCTTTTTTATATAGAAGTGGAAACGATATTTTCCTCACATCTCTCTTCTCAGCAACTGACAAATCTTATTTTTCTCTTCTCTATTCATACTCGTGAAATATATAACTCCGCTGTACAGTATAGTATAACTAATCATTTTAATCACGAAAACCGTGTTACTGCCGCTCATCGTCATTGTATTTATAAAATATCCAATGATACAGCAAAACACGATCCTAAATGAAATTTTTATAATCTGTTTCCAGAACTCTTTAATTTGTAAACCGGTAACAGAAGAGTAGTACCAGTTCATAACCAGCCCATTTCCGATAAACATAGAAAATCCGGTTGCAAAGGCACAACCTATACCGCCATATTTCATTCCCAAAGGTATCGCCAGAATCAGATTTAAGATGCCAATGCCAAAATAAACCTTAGCACGAAAATCATAATGATTCTGTGCCTGTAAAATAGAAAGTCCTATATTCTGAATCAAGTCAATCGTGAACGGAATAATAATAAGCAGTGTAATCCAATATGCATCTTCAAACCCGTCTCCTGCCCAGATTTGAATAAACTGTTTCCCGAAAATGATAAAACCTGTAGCTACCAGTCCCAATAAAAAATATTGCCAGCGTCCAATTTGTATAAATAACCCTGACAGCTTCTGTACCGGTTCCTTTCGAGCAACCATTTTTGTAATATGCGGAAGATATACACCGGAAATCGCATTCGACAATGCCATATAATTCATATAAATGAGCGATGAAATGGAATAAACAGCTACCGCAAATGTACCGCTAACAATCCCCAATATAACCTGATTAGTTTTAAAAAACACCTGATCAATTAATGAAATAGCAAACACACTCAACGCAAGCTTTTTAAACTCATGAATCAATTTGCTGTCCCAATAATGAAACCGAATACGAATACCCAGTTTTTCAAAACAGTAATATCCCCGCACAAAAATCAGGGCTATATTCATTAATGTCTGAACCATTGCTACAGAAAACGCACTTGGATATTGCCGTAATACCAATATAACCAAAAGCGGCTGTAATACTAATTCAACTGTTTCTGCGCCCTTTAAAAATAAAAATTTTTCATGGGCATTAATTACCGCACGGAAAACCATAGTAGAAAGTGTAAGGGCAATATTAAAAAGAAGTAAAAGAAACAGACTCTTCGCCTCTCCCACTTCCTTTGCCGTCATACTTCCTGCAAATATCTGATTCAGGAAAAAATAACATACACTTCCGATACATAAAACAAATACAGCAATAAAGCCATATCCCCGAAGAGAAATAGCCAAGATATTTTCCATACCGGCAATATCATTTAACGCCTTATACTTTGCATAAAATCTTACAACTGCTGCTGTCAGGCCAAAATCCATAATGCTGAAATAAGCAATAAAGGAACCTATCAGTTGATATAGGCCATACCCGCTGCTTCCGATATAGAAAAGCAATAAAGGCACATAAAGAAACCCTACCAGTACATGTAAAAAAATATTTACATAGCTGATAACAATACCGATTTTCCGCTCATTCATTTTCTACTCTTGCGGGCCAATATATTGCATATCCCACGCCTAATAACACCCAATAACAATATGTAATATTAATATTATCCCCAATACCGGCAGCCATTGTTCCTAAAAAGGAAAATAAAAGAAACATTGCCTGCTCTTTGATTTTTATGTCGCTTGTCCTTCTTATCTTTTTTAAAATCAGGAAAATTAAATACCCTGCAGGAAATAAATAGATGAGTAATCCTACCACCCCGGTTTCCGCAAATTTTGAAGTATACTCTCCCAATACCGGTATCCCGGCCCTCATCACGCCCCTTTCCTTTTGTGCTTGTATCCAGCGTTTCATTTCATCACTTTTATTATCCATCGCAACAAGCTTCTCTCCCACATAAGCATCTCTAAGTCCTGTCCCGACCCCCAATAACGGATGTTCCAATCCCACCTGTAAATCAGCCTCCATAACCGAATAACGCGAACGATTACTGCGATTGTCTTTACCTTTAATAGATTTTAAATTATCACTAATATATATCTCAGCTCCTTTATCCACAGTAGCTTCTGCAACAGATTCTGTTTTCAATGCCATGATATTTATGATAAACAAATTGGCAAAAACAAATGCGATTAACGAGCAAGCTATTATTATAATAAACTTTTTCAAAAACGCTTTATTCCTAAAATAAACCAGCGCTAAAAACAATAGGCACACTTCTCCACCAAACAAAGCAACCGCCGTTCTTGCCTTCGTCAGAAAAAGGCAAAAAGTAAATGCGATAAGAGTCCCTCCCCAAAAAAAATTCCATAAACTCATTTGCGTTTCTATTAACTTGTACCAAAGAAGCGGCATTGCAAATGCTGCATAAATCCCGAAATAGGAAGGCTCTGCAAATACAGAACGTAATTGCCCTCCCCATAGCAGAGGCGGCCACCATGTTCCATCATTTTCTATGGAATGAATGCATGGGTTAACAGTCCTCAATATATCCCCTGCAACGCTGACATGTCCTAAATAAAATAACTCTATCACCGAATATAATAAGATAATGCATACCGCACAAAGAGTTCCCTGTAACAAAATGGAAAAGACTTTTTTACTATCTCTTTGATATAAATAGAAAATCACAGTAGCGGATATAAATGTGTAAAAGACACCAAGAAACAGTACTTTTATTGGTTTAATCAGCATATATATTTTTAACAAAACTGTTTTATCCACAAAGATTCCATTATTTGCCAACAGGAAATCAGCCTGAGATAACCACTTAGATTGAGAAATCGAGCTATTAAGAATTAAATCACAATAAGGATAATCAATAAGTCCCCACGCCAAAGATACCACCAAAAAGCCGACATAAACTACTATATACTGATAAAAAATCTTACAGTCATTATAAAAATCTTCAAAATTTTTCTTTCTCCAAAGCAAATATATTATATATATACTGCCGATAAATAAAGGATAGAACACCAATTTATCCCCTATCGTTCCTCCTAAAGCATCATTACGTATAACGGTAGGAACTTTATTGAAAATAAGTCCTATCACAATAAAATACAATAAAAAATCACGGGTTTTCTCACTCATTTATCGCCCTCTCTATTCCTATTTACTACGGTACAACCGCATACTACTTATAAAATGGCATACTACAAACAATAATTTACTTCTAAGCAGAATATATAAAACTTTTCCCTTTAAATTTAAATGAATTGCATTTTTAATGCTATGTCCGGCATTCCATGGAAATTTTGCTATTAATGAATAAAATTCATTGGAGGCTTCTTTCTTACTTTTCCCATAAGAATCGGAAAAATAATAATGATACAACACATCTTTTAACATGTGTAAGGTCTCACTCATGTAACTCTGTTCCGTTTTATCGTCCCTAACATACTTCCACATAACAGACAGACGCTCTTCATGCTTTTTTATAAAATCATTCCGAAATCTGTGTAAAGTTGAATTTTTCCGCTGAATATAATAGTACCATAATTTTTTAACAATACCCGCTCGAATTGGATTTGACAGAAGGCGCAGATTCCATTCTTCATCTTCACCAAAAGCCAACTTTTCATCAAATAAATTCTGTTCAGCAAGGCTTTTTTTTACCACTCTGGCAATAGGTCCACGACTGACATATCTCTTTCCACATTTAAAACGATCCCGGCTTACATTAAACATATGGCAATATAACTCATTCTGTCCTTTTCTATCCAAAAAATCAACTGAAACCGGCAGGCACCTGTCCTGCTTTCTTATACAAAGTTCCCCTTCATTCATACACTGGGTCATCCCATAAAGAATATCCAAATCATATTTCTGCAGTACCTGATACGCATCCATAAGCATACAGGGACAAACGATATCATCACCATCTGCAAATGCAATATAATTCCCTGTGGCATATTTTATTCCCAGATTTCTTGCTTTTGAAACACCATTATTTGCAGTATGTATTACCCTGTAACGCGTGAAAAACTTCTTAGACAGGTAATCAATATTTTTGGCACATGTTTCATTACTCCCGTCATCAATAACAATAACTTCAAAATCCTTGTATTGTTGTTGAGATATACTTGCAAAACAATCCGTCATTTCTTTTTCTTTATTATTATAAATGGGAATAATGATGGAAAAAAAAGACATATTTATATATCTCCGCAATAACTATCTAATACTGTTACATCCACATTGGATAAAAATTGATCAATTACCTTGCACTCTGCCAAAACATCATCTTCAGTCATCAGAAATCCATTCCTACCATCCCTGATATTATAAAGGAATTCCACAATTTCATATCGAAGGCCTTCACCATCAAACTTATAAAAATATTTCCTATTTTTATTGATATCTTCATACCTGACTTCAAAAAACTCCGTTTTCCACCATGGTGCCGGCACATAAATATACCCTTTTGTCCCGGAAATAACCAAATCCCCCTCCGCTTTGGAATGAATTGACACTACGGCACCTGCCATTGCATCCTCATATATGAAATTTAATTTTGTAATCATATCTATATGATCTTCTTTTTGTGTCACAAAACTTACACGTTTATAATTTGTTCCAAGCAGCTTAAAAATAGCAAGCAGGGGATAAGCTGCTAAAGACTCCACGCTTCCCCCTGCAATTCTGATTTGGTTATTCAGTCCTTCCCCAAGTATCTGTGTAAAATTGGCTTCTACATTAACAATCTTTCCAATCTGCCCGCTGCGTGCAAGTGAAACCATTTTCCCAAATGCGGGACAATAAGCGGTTTTAAGGCCTTCCATCAATATTACATGTTGTTTTTGTGCTAATTCCATCAGTTTTTTCGCTTTCTGGTAATCACTGCAGAAAGGAAATTCTGTCAACACATGTTTTCCTGTCTTGATGGCCTTTTCTATGTACAGCAGCCGTTCATGCAGCGGGGCATTGATATATACCGCATCTGCACAAGAAAGGAGAGCCTCATACGTCTCATATCGTTCTAAATCTTTATATTTTATCGATTTGTACTCACTGTATTCCCCCTCATTAGCAGCATATACACCTGCAACCTCAACACCACTGACAAACTTCAATTCATTCAAAAATCTATCTAAGATAGACTCATTGCCAACTATCCCCAAACGCAGATTATTGATATTTCTTATTTGTGTACTGGAAATCCCCTTTGTACGTTCCAAATAAATCACATGGCAGTATTCATTCAAATAATCAAAATAGCCCTTCCAGTCAGATCCTACAGTAAAAATATCCACTCCGTATTTTTTGATATCATCAATCTTTTGTCCGAAATATTCTTCTACGATAATTTCATCCGCAAACCCTGTAGATTTCACATTCTCAATACGTTTCATCAAAGAATCACGTACGTTAAACTTACCCCTGGACTTATCGAAATAATCAGAGGTCACTCCTACGATAAGATAATCCCCTAGCTCTTTAGCTCTTTTCAGAAGATTATAATGTCCCTGATGAAACAGATCATATGTACCATAAGTTATAACTTTTTTCATTACGACTTTGCCTCTTTAATTGCTTTTCTCAGCAAATCTATCAACATCTTATTATCTTCTATTGTCGTATCACCAATATGTGCTACACGCAAAACATATTCCTCTCTGTCTCCACCAGTCGGGTTAACATAAACATCATATTTATCTTTCAAAATATTAAAAACTTTTTTTGCAATTTTATCTTTAAAAATTATAGGTGTAATCGCACTACTTAGCGGAAATGCAGGAATAGTAACTGGTAATTCTTTTACTCTTTTTCTAAAATCTTTTGCTACTTTATCAATACTCATCAATAAATTCTCTAAGCCCATTTCTTCTATTAAGTTTAATGCTCTATTCATTTCCATACAAATACCGACACAAGGAGTAAATGGTGTTTGGCCTCTTTCGAAATCTTTCATATATTCATTAAAATTAAAATATAAATTTTTTATATCAATTTTCTTTACACGTTCCCTTACGATGCGATCACTTAACACTACCACTGAAAGACCAGGAGCAATACACATCCCTTTTTGTGAACTAATGATTGTAGCATCCACGTCATATGTATCCATATCATAATGATCAATCAAAAAAGAGCTAATTGCATCTACCACTAAATAAGTATCATTTCTTTTGCAATAATCCGAAATAATTTTTATATCATACAGCTGCCCTGTAGATGTTTCATCTATATTTACAAATACTGCCGTATAGCCTTTATTGTCATATTTTTTAAGATGTTTTTCTGTTAATATTTCATCAAATCTTATGCATATACTATCATGAGGAATACCATGAACTTTACATAAATCAACAAACCGATGGCCAAAGGTTCCCCCATCAACAATGAGAACCTTATCATTCTTAGTAAAGCAATTCATGATAGTCGCTTCCATAGCCCCTGTTCCTGAACAAGTCAGATAAATCGATTGTGCATCTCTACCGGCATTCATGAATTTTTTTAGCAGCCGATCTGAATCCAACATAATCTCAGAAAATTCGGGTGTACGAAAGTAAGGGACTAATTGACCACCGACTTCCATAATTTCCTTACGCATTTGTGTCGGTCCTACCGTAAATAACTTCATGGTATCCTCCAGTTTAAAATTACAACTATTCTTCCAATAAACTCCAAAATCATAAGGGGGAAACTGTTGATTTTCCAGCAGCATCTTCACATTTATAACCCAAACAATAATCGTAATCATTAATACTAATTCTGCATCTTCAAAAAATCCTTCATGGAAGCATTCCACATTTATTATGGTTGACATTACCCGCAAAGCCAGCTAAAAAAATTATAAACTTTAAAGATTCTCGATTTTTTGCTGCACCATCCTTATCAATGTCTCTTATTATTCCTTTTGATAAAAACAGCTATACATACACCACATTTTTATACTTTCATTTATATGGATTATAATAAATTCTCCCTCCAATAAGGTGTAAAGTCATGATGTGACACTCGCCTATTTTCTGGCGGCAGTTCCATATAATCACCATATATATGATTTAAATACATATCATATTGACGGGTCCCTTTAAACACACCATCCTCAAAAACATATTCGTCAGCATGTATAAAATCCTCCCGCTTGATATTTCTGTCCAACGCATCACAAACCGCCTCATCAACATATTCCGCTGTATCAAAAGCATATTTGGCCGCATTTTTATTAATATGGCGAATTAGCAGCTGTGTAGGCAGTATATGAAATACAGTGATAGCAATAAACTTCATCCCTGTCCTCAACCAGCCCTTCAATTTTGCCAACTTACCTTTTGAGTCTACATATTTACGGCTGACCGTATAATTGAAATTTGAACCGCGGTATAAAGTAATCAAAAACTCCTGGAACTTTAAATGTATTTTTTTTCGTAAATTCCCCTTAGGCATACCATCTAGGGGAAAAATATCAATATTAATACATCTATATTTTTCGGGAACTGTGATACGTGGTTCTTCCATATATGTCTGCAAATCAAATACCTTAGCAAATGTATTCCAATAGGCCTCATCAATCTCTATAGATTTTACTTCATAGCGATCATTGCTTTTATTAAATACTTTTACAAAGCGCAGATAATCCGGTCTCGGCATAAGAATATCTATATCATCATCCCAAGGGATAAAGCCCTTATGTCGTACTGCCCCCAGCATTGTACCGAACCCCAAGTAATATCGTATTCTATTTTCATCACAAAACTTCGCGACATTTTTTAAAATATCCAACTGTATGTGCTTCATTTCATCTGTACAAATTACTTTCATATTATTTCTCTTTATTTTACAACTAATATACCCTTTTTATTTCTCCGCATAGTTTCAAATATAACCGCTTACTCTGTGCCTTATTAGATAAAAGGAATCTGCATGTCTTAAAATACGCTAATTACAATAAACAAAGGAAATCAATTTATTATGATTTCCGTCCAACTTAGTTTCCCAATATGCAGAACAAAAAATCATAAAAATTCAAACTTGCTATTCTTTAGCACTTTAGCCTCTATCTGCATATCCCTCCCACTCATTGTCTCAAAGTATCCCATACAGCACCTTGTTCTTTGCGTTTATACTTAATAAAGCCAAGCAACTGTGCCCACACTGTGAGGTAAAAATAAGAAAAAATATTAGAAATTCTATTATTCGTTATAATATTATCTATATTTTGAAATTTTAAATAAGAAATCAAATAAGAAATTGCTAATAAAACAAATATAATTCCTGCTATCACAGAAAAGAAAGCCTCCACCGCCAAAACTATCGTTAACAAAATAAACAGAACCGGAGAAATCCAGCGAAGGAATTTATGAGAAACAAACATCCATGATTTTTTATCTAATCTCATAAAAGAAGTAAGTAATTTCAGATTATAAAAATTTCCAGCTGCAATTCTTACTTTCCGTTTCAATTCTTCTTTCATGGTAGAACCTGCTTCTTCTATAGAAAACGCATTCGGCTCATAAGCTATCTGATACCCCTGCTCCACAATTTTCATAGATAAAAGGAAATCATCTACCGACGTATCTGAAGGCAGTGGTACAAACAGTTCTTTTCTTATTGCATAACAGGCCCCATCCGCTCCAATTACAGTTTCCACTTTTGCTTCCAACTCTTTAATCAATGATTCTAATTTCCAGTACAGCCCTTCATTATCGCCTATCATAGTACCGTTTTTTACGATATGTTTCTCTCCGGCTACACACCCCACCTTCTTATTCCGAAAGTTCCGCAACAGATTTACTAAACACTCCTCATTGTACATGGCATTAGCATCAGAAAGTAAAATGATTTTTCCCTTGCAAAGAGGAATTCCGCGATTCAAAACATTCACTTTCCCTGCACGCTCTTTAAAACTTAAAAGACGGATATTCTTGTGATTACAAGCATAATTTGCCACTATTTCATTTGTTTTATCAGTAGAGCCATCAGAGCCCACTACAATTTCAAAAGGAATATTACCGGTTTTAAGACGGAGCGAATTATCCAGTTTTTCCCCAATAATCCCTTCTTCATTGTAAGCGGCAATATATAGAGAAACCGATAAACTCCCTTCTGTTTCTTCTGCCGGCGTATCTTCTTTCTTTATTACATATAAAATGAGAGGATACAAAACATAGGGATAAATAATGAAAAAAATAAGTGCAATAATAACAAACCACATATTATTTTCCCTTTTTACTTATGAATTTAATAAAACGTACACCTGCTTTAAGAAGCCGTTTCCTTTCAGCCGGATAAAATATAAACTGCCTGAGCTTGGAAAAAATATAAGCAGGTCGAAGATAATATCTTCTCCGTGCTTCATCACAGAATGCTACAAGTTCTTCTGCAGATATTTCAGGCGTTGAGATAATACAACTGTGGAGTCCATCCTCAGTAACCCATTTTGAAAAATCATTAGTAGTCAAATATCCCCGAGTCTGCGCCCATTTATAAGCCTCTGTTCCAGGATATACCATCAAGGGGAAAAATTGGGCAGTGTCCGGGTTCAATTTCAACGATAACAGGAAAGTTTCTTCCATCGTTTCTTTAGTATCCCCCGGATTCCCTACCATAAAACAGCCGTGAATAATCAGCCCTGCTTTTTTTGCATTCTTCACGTACTGCTTCGACCATTCAAGTTTAATGCCCTTGTGCATTTTGTTCAATATGGCCTGATTTCCACTCTCAAAACCTGCGATAAGTAATCTACATCCCGCCTCTTTCATCAATTGCATGGTCTCTAAATCAAGATCAACACGGGCATTGACCCACCAGTTGAACTTTTTATTAAGTCCTTGCTCAATAAGCATTTTGCAAATTATACGTGTTCGTTCTATATCAGCAGTAAATGTATCATCCTCAAACCCGATTGACTTTATTTCAGGAAAATTAGTCAGAATATACTTAATTTCTTCTACCACATTTTGGGGACTGCGTGTGCGATATAATTTTCTGCCGTGAAATACTTGAGGATAAACACAGAAAAAGCAAGAATTGGGGCATCCTCTCCCTGTGAAAATAATCATCATCGGATATTCTGCTGCAGCAAAAAAGTAATCTTTGGGATCTACACCATGTTCTTTATAAACTTTAGACACAAAGGGTAATGCATCTAAATCTTCAATATACGGACGATCGGGATTCGAGATAATCTTTCCATCAGCCGTCCTATATGTCAATCCAAGAATTTGGCGGAAATCCATATTTCCTATTTTTACATAATGTGCCAGTTCTCGTAATGTATATTCATATTCCTTACGAGCTACTGCATCTACAGACGTATTCAATTCCATGGTTTCTTCTGGGAGCGCACTGGGATGCGTACCCACTAGAACAGTAAAGCACTCAGGTAAAACTTCCTTTACTTTTTCCGCAAATTTACAGTCATTATAAATACTCGGCGTAGATGTATCTATAACAATCATATCCGGTGCAAAATCTTTAATTATCGCAAGTGTCGTTTCATCATTCATTTGTTTAACACAGCTATCAAGAAGCCTGCATTCATAACCTGCCTCTTCTAAAACACCGGTAGCAGACGCAAGCCATGTCGGATAATATACAGTTCCACTTTTCGTAATAGCCGGACTTCTTTGGTCACGGGAAAATTTACCATATTCCACTTTGAACGGCGGATTAATCAAAAACACCTTCACAACAATTCGTCTCCTTTATTTAATATATGCACTTCAAACTTGAAATTATTTTAATCAAGTACCTTTTACTTAAACACGACAATGGTCTTATTTCTTAATTTGACATAGATCTAAACACATAATGTACAAGTTGTTATTCCTAATTAAAAATATTTCTATAAACTCATTATCAATACGCTCCCTTACGCTTCAAAACCACACTGACTGTCCGCCAGAGCATGACTATATCCAGCCATATGCTCCAGTTATGGACATACCAGCTGTCCATGCGGACACGCTCAGGATAGTCTATATCACTTCTCCCGCTTACCTGCCACACACCGGTAATGCCGGGAAGGACACTGTAGTACTCTTTGATAAATTTTTCATAGCGGGGCACTTCTTTTCTGACGATCGGCCTCGGTCCTACAAGGCTCATTTCCCCTTTTAATACATTGATCAGCTGCGGAAGTTCATCAAGGCTTGTTTTTCTGAGGAAGGCTCCGCTTCTGGTAATGCGGGGATCATTTTTCAGTTTGAAATCTCTGTCCCATTCTTCTTTTGCAGCAGGATCCGATGCCAGAAGTTTCTCAAGTATCTCCTGCGAGTTCACACACATGCTGCGAAACTTATAGCAGTCAAATTCTTTCCCATTTTTCCCAATCCGCCGATGCTTATAAATGACCGGTCCCGGCGAATCATGGTATATCCAGGCAGCCACTATGAAAAGGACCGGCAGAATACATATGCCGCCGATTATGGTTGCTGCGACATCAAAAAGCCTCTTGACTATCTGGTTCGATTTCCTTGCCAGATTATTTTTGATATGGAGCACCATGATTTTGGCATCGAAAAAAGACTCCGCTTCTATGTTGGACATCGGCACCCCCACCAGGTTCGGGATGACACCCACGTCTTTCACTAAAAACTGGGCCCGGTAAATGAGATCTGACAGGGCAGACTGGGACAATCCAGGCGCAGCAATCAAGACGGATTCCACACTTGTTTCCCGCACTACTTTTTCTAAATCACCAAATCCGCCAAGGATAGGGTATCGGTTAATATACTCCGTCTTTGGCTTATTATCTTCCAGAAATCCGATGATTTTGTACCCCATGCCGGAATCCTTTCGTATTTCCTTTGTAATGGCTTCTCCGGAAAGTCCGGCGCCGAGAATAAGGATAGGAATCTGAAGAAGGCGGAGTTTACGAAGGATCTTATTTGTCAGAAAACGAACGAAACAGAGAAGTATAAAATTAAATAATACAAAAAAAATCACGAAAAGCCGTGATACTTCTCCCGCCACCTGGGCGATGAACATAAGGATAATGGAAAACACCGTTCCATACAAAGAGGCATAGAACAGTTTCTCTGTCATTTTATAAGTAAGCATCCGCTTGGTATACAGCCCGCTGTACAGGATAAAGGGCATAAAAACCAAAGGAACCCAGAAAAATATATAAGATAAGTTGATATGATATACGTTATAAGTCATCACGATGTTTCTGAGATGCAGTGCCAACAATGCCGAAAGGGTCAATGCTATATAATCTCCCACAGCAAAGACAAGGCCTGCCAGAAGTTTCCTGTCCGCCAACCCGTTCATCCTTTTATGCTGCTTTACAGGCTGCCTGTTTTCCTGTTTCATCCTCTACCTCAAAGAATAATCTTGTATCACTATAAATTTTATATTTTTTACAGTATAACGTATCTGCTTCACACACGCTACTAATGTACCGCCAAAGCTGTCTCTTATAAAATCGGATCCCGCGAATGGATTGCCGCTTCCTTGTATCTGCTCCGGCATTCACCGAAAGATACCAACGCCGCGAAGATGCTGCAGAAGAAGTATCTATCGAACAGCAGCCTTAATCAAAAGATTTTTGCGCTCCTCTCTCTTCTTGTGCATTATACCGGCTTGTTTAATATAAGAAGTCCATTCCCCTATTTTTCAAAAATGTTGGATGTTAATGTGAAAAATAAAATCGTGAACAGGAAGCTAAGAGATGGTATAACTAGCTACTAGCGGCTAGAAGCTAGAAGCCAGCAGCTAAAAGCCGCTTTATCAAAGGAAAATAACATGAAATAAATTTTAAATACTCATGAATAAAAAAAAGACTGTATATCGTACATAAAAAGTACACTATCCTTTCCGCTGAATCAGCATTTTACAAAACAGGACATGTGTACTTTTTATAATTCCCCGGAAAGCGGTAAAAACATTATCAATCACCGTTTACTCTCCGCTATGTTTTACAGTCCGCTTTCCGCTATATCCTCATCTTCCTGCGCGGCGCCCAGTATACCGGCCAGGGTGTAGAGTCCTTTTTTGAATATCTTTTTTTCTTTGGCCGCTTCGCTGTACGGCAGAATACGGATTTCCCCCTTATTCATCCCGATAAGAGAAGTGATTTGTCCGTCTAAGAGGGCTTTCACGGCTGCCGCACCGAGGAGGGAGCCGAGGATGCTGTCTCTGGCACTGGGACGTCCACCTCTTTGGATAAATCCCAGAATGGTGGTGCAGATATCTATATTCGTCCGTTCTTTCAGCCAGTCTCCCAAAGCTCTGCCATCGTCGGCGCCTTCCGCGCAGATGATGATGCTGTTTGTCCTGCCTTCTTTCATCTGCCCGATCAGGCTCCTTGCCAGCTTTTCACGGCTGAAGGGAACTTCGGGAACAAGGATATATTCGGCACCGCAGGCAATTCCCGCATCAAGGGCTATATTTCCGGCAAACCGTCCCATCACCTCGATAATGGCTGCCCTGTCGTGGGCAGATGCGGTATCACGGATACGGCTGACCGCACCCACCACGGCATTGACCGCCGTATCATGGCCGATAGTTTCATCCGTGCCGTGCATATCATTGTCTATGGTGCCGGGTATGGTTACAGTGGGTATGCCAAGGCTGGACAAGGCCGCCGCCCCCTGGACAGAACCATCGCCGCCGATGACGATAAGTCCTTTTATCCCGTGATTTTTTAAGATCTGCGCACCTTTTTTCTGATTGTCTTCATCAAAAAAGGCGGGACAACGGGCGGTTCTCAGCATCGTACCGCCGCGGAGGACGATCCCGCCGGCATCACGATTCGTGAGCAGCCGGAAATCTTCTTCCAAAAGTCCCGAGTATCCCCGATGGATACCCACGATTTCACAATGCAGAAAACCCGCCATCCGTATCACGCTTCGAATGGCCGCGTTCATGCCCGGCGCGTCCCCGCCGGAGGTAAGCACAGCTATTTTTTTCATAGTTTCTCCTTTGATAAAGCAGCTTTTAGCCTCTAGCTACTAGCCTCTAGCTGCTGGCTGCTAGCTCCTAGCTTTTAGCTGCTAGCTTCCTGTTCACGATTTTATTTATCACAGTAAAATATCACGAAAGCGTTTTTATTAAACCTGTTATCATTTTACCTATCTCATTACACTGTTCCATAACCGGTTGTGTTTCCTTTTCTGAAAGGTATTTTAGATCTATTGCTATATACAATTGTGTTTCCACTTCATACAGTGATCCTTTCGCAATAGACAGAAAACGGATCATTTCTTTATCGGAATTCCTTCCATACCCTTCTGCAATATTAGATGGTATTGATACTGCTGCCCGTTGAATTTGATTAGCAAGTCCAAATTTCTCTTCTAAAGGAAATTTCCCTGTAAGATCATAAATTTGCTTCACCAACTTGCGAGAATTTTGCCAAACCATTAAATTCCGATAATTTGCCACGATAAATATTCCTCCATCGCTTGCATCTTTATTATGAATTTTTATATCTCGCAGCGAATAGCTGAAAGCTCACAGCTAATTTAATTTCTTTCTACAAATTCCACATGATGGCGGTCAATGTACCTGGCCACGAGGAGTGCGGTCTGCTCGGGATGGGTATTTGTCGTGTTGATGACGAGATCGACGCGGTCTTTCCATTTTGTCCATTTGCGGAGCATCTGCCGGACGTAACCATCGACGTCGGAATAGTCCATAGTCGGCCGTTTCCCGACACGGCGGCGTACCCGCTCTGCCAGACGGTAAGGTTTGGCAAAAAGCAAAATCACAAGGCCATGCTCGGACAGCAGCCTGAATTTCTTTTCCGTCATGGGATAATTCCCGCCCATGGCGATGACAGCCTCATGGTAGTACCGGACTCGGTTAATCAGCGCCATTTCCTTTTCTTCAAAGGCTTCGGCGCCTGCTGCGCGGTAATAGTCGGCAATCCGCATTCCTGTTTCCCGTTCCATCATGCGGTCGGTATCGGCAAGCTGCCAGTCAAAGCCGTCGGCGAGTATTTTGGCCGCCCGGCTCTTTCCCGTCCCCATAGGCCCGATCAGGACTATATTTCTCTTTTTCATACGTACCTCGGTTTCGGACGGCGCGGACTTCTACTTCATAGGCAAGAAGGTTTCCTTCCCGTTTCAGGGCGCAAAGCTCCGCCGCCGACCATCTCTCTTTGCTTTTTATTATACCAAAGGCCGCGGTGATTTGTGAAAAAGAACCTTTCCCTTTTACATGAAATACATGGAACTTTTCATTTCCTTCTTCCTTTATTTCTTCCACAGCGCAGCCGCTTTCCATAAAGGCGGAGAAAACCGTGTCTACCGCAGTATCTTCGAGAAGAGTTTCCAGAAAGGGCATCCGGCTGCTTCTTTTCGGAAGTTTGGCCCGGTTTTCCAGAAGAGCGGTTTCTGTCTCCAGCCGGCGGATGTGTTCTTCCTTTTCCCCCACGGCAGCAAAAAGATACCAGTCGAGGAGAAAGAAACACAGCGCCAGCAGAAAGAAGGCGGCAGTGTATTTTTTATCATTCAGAAATTCATTGAGGCTCATGGCTGACCGCCTTTCCACAAAAGAGTGAACGCCGCCATTTTTAAGTTTGGTTCCCGTTTTTGCTTTTCGATATATGTTTTACCGCCCCAGGCCTTTTCCAGTTCCTTTTGAAACCGCATGGCCGTCACCGGGGAATCCGCCGTACCCGTGATATGGACCGTTCCTTCGCCGGCGTTTATTTCGGACAGGACGATCCCCTGCGGCGTGCACTCCGACAGTGCTACCAATTTTTGTTCCCACCGGAGATCATTTTCTTCCAGGGATTTCAATTCCGACAGGAGCTGATTTTCTTTTTCCCGTTCTTTCCGTTCCGCATCCATTTCGATGCGTACGGCGGACAGTCCCGCCAGTTTCGCTTCCGCCTCCCTTTCTTCAAGAAAAGTATATCCGAGAAGAATAAAACAGAGAATCCCCGCAGCGGCAAAGAGTGCCGACATCCCCTGGCTCGCACGGAGCCAATTCACTTCACCAGCCGGAAGTACTTTCCTCTTTTTCCCAGCAAGAAAATCCATCTCTGCTCCGTCCGCCGCTTCCATGACAGGAAGAAGGATCGTCCACAATTCCTCTTCCATTTCTTCTCCACAGGCAAAAGTTTTTACAAGATGATCCTCTTCTCCGCTTTCCTCAGAAAAGGCTTCTCTTTCATCAGCCGGGTCCGTAAAATCATCCGGTTCTGATTCTATTTCGTCCGGCAGGGATAAAGTTTTGATTTTTTCCCGCCATCTTTCCGCCAAATCTTTCCAGAAAGGAATTTCTTTCACTCCGCCACTCATGGGAATGAAAACGATATCCCGCCCTTCCATATCATAGGATTTTAAGAGATGGCGGATAAATACTTGTAATTTTTTATCAGCGTCGGCTGTATTCAGTATTCGTGATTCCTGCACATGCTCTTCACGGAAGAGGAAGAGTGCAGACTTTCCTTTCCCATACAAATACAGCGGCCGCCGCTCCCGCGGAAGTTCCACCGCCGTCACAGGTATGCACCGGGTTATTTTTCTCCCCGCTTTTTCCGCCGCTGACTGCCAGCATGCCACCGAGTCTTCCCGCACTCCTGCCAGAGATACTGTCCAGCCGGCAGCATCTTCCGAAAGCGCTTTCCATGAAAGCCGTAAATCCTCGCGGACGCCAAAAATCCTGTCCTGCTCCCAGTACATGGTTTCCGCCAGTTCTTCTTCCGTCATAGCGGGAAATGTTCTGCACGCCGTGTGAAGATCAGAAGAATTATAAATCAAGATTATCTCACGTTCCCCTATGCCGCTGAGGGAGGAAAACGCTTCCGCAAGGGATTCTTCTGTTATCTTCGGAAGCGCTGCGCTTTTCTTTACAAGATACTTTCCTTTTTCCATTTCCGCCAGCCATAACCGCCCTGCCGCCGCCATGACCACGGTTTTCCGTCCTCCTGCAGGCAGGAAAGCCTTCACCCGTGATACTATGCCTTCTGTCCACAACCTCATCGGTCACTCGCCACGCTTTCCACCATGATTTTCCGTTCTCCACTGTCTTCTACAGTAAAAGTAATTTTTACGAAGCGCATCGCCTTCGTCTGTAAATCCACGCCGTCGGAAGAAATCTTTCCTTTCCATGTGTTTCCTTCTTTTGTCACGGAAGAAATACGGACACGCGCTTCTCTGCCATCCAAAGGGATGGTTCTTTCTTTATTTTCTACAGGCCCCTGTCTTAAAGAGGCAAGCGCCCAGTTTGCTCCGCTTTCCGCCGCGTATATGGCGGATAATCCGTTTCTATATGCCATGCTCCCGCCGCGCCCCCGTGAAAGAGCGAAGAGAAGTCCTCCCAGCACTGCTGTGAGCGCCGACAGAAGGAGCAGGAGCGACACCGCCATAAATCCCTTCCGCTTGCTCATTACTGCACCCCGTAAAAATCACGATAAGGAAGAATCGCTGTTTTCACAGCATACGTTTCTTTCGGATTCCGGCTTTCCATCCGGAAAGATACGTTCACCAACCCTTTCGGCTGTACTTGAAATACGGATCCTTCTTCCGGCGGGAGGAACACCGTCATTTCCGTGCTCCCCGTATTCTCTCCTGTCACAGGCTCACTCATGCCGTTATGAAGACGGACCTTGAGTTTTTCTCCCTCTACGAAAAAGCTGTAAGGAGCCCGTACTTTTTTCTTTTTATCCTTGCCACCCTTCACCCATATATACGCTTCGTACCTGTACACGTTCCCGCTCATCTGCGCCGCGCTTCCCCTGAGATTATTCCGTATCTTCTCTATCATGAAATCGGCAGCAAAAACGGCTTCGTTCACTGCCCGCCTCCGCCGGTCCATAAATGCCATGGCTCCCGCCGTCTGCCCGAGAATCGGAAAAACAGCCGCCGCCAGCGCTGACAGGAGCAGAAGCGCCAGCAGGACTTCCATAAGAATGAACCCCTTCCGCTTCATGGCGCCTCCAAAAGCAGGACAGCAGAAAAGGACGTGCCTGTCTTATCGGTGACAGTGCAGGAGACCTCCCGCATTTCCACGCCCTCTATCATTCGATGATTTTCTTCTATTGAAATATGGTACTGCCGTCCGTTCCGCGCCACGTCTCCGGAAGGAACAGGGAACGCGCCCTGCAGGCGGCTGTTATACTTGATCGTTTCCATGACTTCCTCTACCAGAAAAGCTCCATCTGCCTCAATCTCCATGGCCTGTTCAGAACGCAGCGCTGCCTGGAGCATAAAAAAAGCGGTCCCTCCGAGAAGAAATACGATGCTTACCGCCGATACCGCCCAAAGCAAGGCGAACCCCTGACGTTTCCGCATACATCCTCCCCGTCTGCAAACCGCAACCACTCTTGCTCAATCTTATTATCCGCTTCCGCGGCACTTATCCTCTCACTCTTTTATAAGTGACAAAGCGATGGACCGGATCGCCCTTCCCCATGACAGATTCCGTCTCTTTCCATTCTTCTTTGCGGAAAGAAGGAAATACCGCGTCGCCGTCATACTCTTTTTCTATTTCCGTGATATACATTTTATCCGCATAGGGAAACATGGCTTCGTACATCTTTTCCCCGCCGATGATAAAGTTCTCCCCTTCAGGAAGAGCAGAGAGCAATTCTTTTACAGTGTGGAACACATAAACCCCTTCCGGCACGCTGTATGCCTTGTTTCCTGTCAGCACATAATGGACGCGACCGGGAAGCACTTTCGGCAGACTCTCAAAGGTCTTTCTTCCCATGATGATGGGGCGTCCCATCGTGCGGGATTTAAATATTTTCAAATCGTCCGGCAAATGCCAGATAAGTTTATTATCATTACCGATGACGCCGTTCGCCGCGCGGGCAACGATGATGGACAGGCTCATACGGAAACCTCCATGGCAATCTTTTCATGGTGCTTATAATTTTCCAGCACGATATCCTCCGGCTTGAAGTCGTAGAAATTATGAACATCGGGATTCAGTTTCAGGACAGGCGCGTCGTAAGCCTTCGGCAGACGGGCCAGCTGTGTCTTCATAGCATCCACGTGGTTTCTATATACATGGGCATTATTGATAACATGCGTAAAAAGTCCGACGCGGAGTCCGCTCACCTGGGCAATCATGTGGACAAGAGCCGCGTACTGCGCCATATTAAAAGGAACGCCAAGACCCATATCCCCCGAGCGCTGGACGAGCATACAATTTAAGCGGCCGTCGTCGGAAACATCCCACATCGTAAGAAACGCACAGGGATACAGCGCCATATCGGGCAGATCCTTCACATTCCACAGATCTACCACCATACGGCGGCTTTGAGGATCTTTTTTCAACGTTTCCAGAAGCGTATCCACCTGATGATACTTGCCGAGCTGGTAGCCGTAAGCCTTTCCGATGGTGCCGTCTTCCCGCATCCATTCATCCCACACATGGCAGTTCCACTGCTGGAGAAGACGCACATCATTGGACTGTTTCTGCCATATCCAAAGGATTTCTTTCACCGATGTCTTGAATGCCACAAACTTGGTGGTCAGGATCGGAAACTCCTTTTCCAAATCAAACTGCATAATCTGGTGCGGCAGTTTATACGCCGGCATCCCCGTGCGGTTATCGCCTAAGCTCCCTGCGTCCAGTATATTCTTTATAATTCCAAGGTATTGTATATCTGCCCGGCTCATGCGCCCTCCCTGATTTTTTCCATCGCAAATTTATTTTTATTATACCATGTCATTTACGGACGGCGTGAAGAATGTTCCAAGACTTCCAAATGACGGAAGTGATCTTATCGGCGTCCCTCCCTATAATAACAGATCCTTCACCTCCGTTCAGGATGACGATTAACGTTTTATACAAGGATCATGGAGTCGGCCGTCAGAAGGAGCTGCTGGCGCACGTAGTGCGATTGAGGATACTCGCTTGTCGTAATGATTTAAATCGTAAAAGAATATTTAGCTTGCAGCTGACAGCTTACAGCTGGTAGCTTTTATCTTCTCATCGGCTTCCTCCCCACGGGTACAGATTCTTCGCTGGCGCTCAGAATGACGTTTAATGTTTTCTGTCATTATGATGCTTAGCTTCCCTCCGTCATTATGATGCCTTACCGTATCCCGTCATTCAGAGCGGAAGTAAGAATGCTGTATGAGAAAACAGGGAGACGGCTATGTGATACGGAGCGAAGAATCTATTATAATGATGACGCCTTACCGTTTCCCTCACTATGACGCCTTGCCGTCCGCTGTCATTCTGACAAACATTCTTTATATAAAGTTATTTTTCTATAATATATCGACATCCTGGTAGACAGGCTGTACAAGCCATTTTCCGGAAGAGTCCATGATTCCCCACTTTCCCTTGGCTTTCACTGCGCTGTATCCGTGGCTGAACGGGCGTGCCTCTTCAATAAGGCCTTCTTTATCGGCAAACAGGATTTGTCCCTGATCATTGATGACCTCGTAATTGCTGCTTCCCTGGTGCACCCATGTCAGCCGGTCATGAAGGAAAGGATCAATCGTCATGTCGGTAGATACGGAAAATACAGAATACCCTGTTCTCATATTGTATAAGCTGCGGACCCCATTTTTCTCTACGACCAGACGGTCGGAACCGGCAAAGGTGATACCGTCATACCGGAAAGAAATCACCTGCTGTCCCGTTTCCACACTGAAAATCCCGCTTTTCCCGGTCTTTCCGTCTTTCAATACCAAAAGGCCGTTAATCTCGTCCAAGTCGCCTACATCATAATCTCCCGGCCGGATAACATATTCTCCTTTCCGATTTACAAAACCGGTTTTCCCGTCATTTTTAATGACTGTACCATACCAGGTCATGGGCCATACTTTATCATTCCTGCTGTCAATGACGATATTTCCGTCACGGTCTATGTAACCGCGCTTGGCTCCGTCATAGGTAAAACCGCCAAGACCGATGCCGTTATAGCCGAATCCTCCGTATATCAGGCCGCCGGTCACAAAGCCCAGCAGACTGCCCACATTGAAGCCTCCTACTTTACGGCGGTACTCGGCCAAACCGCCTTCATACGCATACATTTGATTGGACGGCGCCTGGAACAGTTCCCTGCCGCTGCCGTCAACAGCAACGATTTTCCCTTTCTCATTCTTCACGAAAGCACGGTCTTCACTGAACTCGGCAAGTACATCCTTATACCGCGGCGAGATGACCACTTTCCCCATGCCGTCTTTGAAACCGTATTTCCCTTTTTCTTTAAAGGATGTATAGCCGTCGCTGTCATAATACTCCCGGCCGTCTTCCTGCCCGGCAGCATCCGTCCTGCTCCGGCGGTCTGATTCATCAGCGGCCTCCGGTGTCAGCTGTTCGCCTGTTTTGGAAATGAACCGGGTGGTTTTCTTATCCACCATGACATGAATCACACCGGTGCGGTCATTCACATCCAGGATTTCCTTATAAGCAGGAGCAATCAGCTCTTTCCCATCTGTGCCAAGAATACCCCACTTGCCGCCGGATTTGCATTTCGCCAGGATCCCCTGCTCTATAATCCTATCATTTTGGAAAGTCATTCCTGCCCATGTCCCAATCGACTTGGGAACGTTTCGATTAGGTACCACAAGCGGCGCCAGGAGCTCATTCAGCACCACGCCGGACTCATACTGATATTCCACCTTCTCATTAAATGCCCGGTCTCCCGTATGAGGCAATCCCATACGTTCCATTTGCCGGCGCTGTTCTGCGGCCATATTCCGAATCGCATCACTGTCCTTTGTCTCACTGGAAACCGTTGTGCGCGATTCTGTCCGCCGGACACGCTCGGCAATCGTTCCATTCCTGTCCACTGTCGTCCGCGTCTCACTGCGGCTTTCCGCCGTTGTGCTTTCCGCCTGCACAAAACCCCCGCCAAACATAACAGCGCCGAAACACACCAATGCCGCCAAAATGTATCTTTTCTTCAATCCGCCACACATACGATGAGTCCTCCTTCAACACATCTATTTCTCAATAAACATATTATACAAAAACTCCTCTTTTCCCGCATCACAAATGATTTAAATCGTAAAAGAATATTTAGCTTGCAGCTGACAGCTCACAGCTAACAGCTGATAGCTTTTATCTTCATTACCGCTTTCCTCACCACGGGTATAAATCCTTCACGTTTGTTTAGGATAACGTTTAATATCCCCTGTCATTATGATGCCTTACCGTATCCCATCATTCAGAGCGGAAGTAAGAATGCTGTATGAGAAAGCAGGGAAGCGGAACAGTGGAACAGAGCGAAGAATCTATTACTCTGATGACACCTTCCCGTTTCCCTCACCACGGTAACAGATTCTTTGCTATCGCTCTGGGCAATGTCTTTCGGTCTTCGTCATCATGCCGTTTTCTGTTCCCCATTGATAATGACGCCCTTTCCCAAAATCGTCATTCTGAACGGAGGCAAGAATACTGTGGTAAAAAGGCAGGAAACGGGATGGTGACACGGAGTGAAGAATCTATTACACCGATGACGCCTTAACGTCTTATACAAGGATCATATCGTAAAAGAATATTTAGCTATCAGCTGACAGCTCACAGCTGATAGCTTTTATCTTCTCATCGGCCTTCCTCAGAACGCCTTCTTTCATAATGTAGTGGGAATCGGCGTAGGGCAGCATATCCATCTCGTGGGTGACGACAAAAACCGTTTTCCCACTGTCTGCCGCCCGGCGGAGGAGCTTTGCGACGATATCCGTATTCTCTTCATCAAGGTCAGAAGTCGGCTCGTCGGCAAGAAGGATCCCTGTGCCCTGAAAGAGTGCTCTCGCGATGGCCACGCGGCGCAGCTCGCCGCCGGAAAGTTCAGAGGGATATGCGTCTTTCAGCTGTTCGATCCCCAGTTCTTTCATAAGGGGCAGGATGTCTTTTTCTTCTTTCTTTCCATAGATATTCCGGGGCAGACGGATATTTTCTTCCGCCGTCAGGCTGTAAATCGCTCCCCCTCCCTGGGGAATGACGGCGATATTTTCATTTCTGAACTTTGACAGTTCGCCGTCCGCCATGCGGTACAAATCTTTTTCCCTCGCCAGCACGCAGCCCGATGTCGGCTGAAGCAGCCCTGCAAGGATATGGAGGAGCGTGGATTTCCCGCTTCCCGATTTTCCTGTAATGACGGCAAATTCTCCGCTCTCCACCACCAGATCGGTTCGGGAAAGAGCATAAGCAAACCGTGCTTTTTTCGGATCCGTTTGGTATTGTTTCGTTACCTGTTCCGCTTCCAGACGCATTTATTCACCCTCCCTTAAAATCGTTGCGGGATCGACACGGGACAGGCGCAGCACAGCATATGCCGATGCCGCGGGGCCCGCCAGGCAGATGACCGCCATCGCGGCAAACGCCAGCCATCCCGTTTCCCTGATCCCGGGAAGAAGGAATGGCAGTTTCAGTCCCGTTTCAATGAGCCCGCTGAAAGGAATCACCACAAGAAGGCCCATGAGCACGCCTGCCGCGCCGCCGGAAACGCTCAGGATAAGAGTTTCTTTTAATAAAATCCCTGCCAGTTTTCTTCGTGACGTTCCCATCACGCGGAGCAGGGCAAATTCTTTTTTCCTTTCTCCCACAAGGACGGAGAAAGAAACGACCAGAACGATGAACACCATCACCCAGACCGCCGCGAAAAGAAGGGTGATCGTTTTTGAAATCCCTGAAAGGCTGCCCGCTATTTCGGAAAGCATGTCTTTCATCTGGATTGCCTTCACACGGCGTACACGGAGATTGATATTTTCCGTCACTTTTTTTATGTCATAACCGTCTTTTACTTTGATGTAAACGGAAGAAATAACGTTTTCCACATCGCCTTCAAAGAGCGGATTCAGCCCCATCTTCGACGATGCCTCAATGAGCGTCCGTATGGTCTCCGCTTTCGTATAGACCGCGGTATCAAGCCCCGTACCGGTTGCCGCCAGTTTCGCTACAATGCGGCAGTCTTTGTTGTAAAAACGGATCGTATCGCCTACGTCCGCATTGACTGCCGAGCCGACCACCACATCGCCATGGGCAAGTTCTCTGCCGTAGCTTTCGCGAATCCACGGCTGGATAATAAAATCCGTTTCCGGCTCAAACCCGATAATCTGCACCGGAACAGAGCAGCATGAAGCGGAAAGGGACGCGAGAAATATCTGGGGTGACACCTTTTCCACGCCTTCGATATGGGAAATCAGCACCATCTTTTCCCGTTCCATGTAAAAATAGCCCGGTGTCCCGTCCAGTATCATCGTTTTAGGATCTACTTTCCGTTTTGCCGTGTTCGGTACGACGATAATATCCGCACCAAGACGATTTTCCAATGTTTCCAGCCCGTTCTGAAGGCTCACGACCGCCATGGATCCGGCAAAAATAACAAAGGAAAGAAAAAAGGTAAGCACGAGGAGCGCCGCCGTCCGCAGCGGCCTGTGGGAGAGATTCCTCCAGGGCAGCCGGTTAAGATCCATGGGCGGCCTCTTTCTTCACGACGCGGCGCCGGAAAAAGAAATCACCCAGCGCCGCCGCGATCATCAATACCCCCATGACCAGCACGAAAGGCTCCATGACCGTATGGCACCGCATATGGTTTTTCATGCAAAGATGAATAAGGTGGTTGGGAATAAGCACCAAAAGGGCGGCATTGGCAATAACAGCCAAATCCAGCCCCAATTTCATACCGTCATTTGTAAAGGCCAGGTGAAACAGGGAAAGGATGACAAGCACGACCCCCACGCCGAAAGCCGCCTGACTTGCCCAGCGGCACACCATAAATCTGCCGTCCGGCATAACGGGGCAGGGCCCTGCCACCGTCTGCTCCCCTATGACAAAAAGAAGGCTCAAGATAAGCAGAATGGAACCTCCCGCATATTTTCTCATTTATAAGCACCCCGTTTCAGGTAAAATTATGATAATGATAGATATTTTCATTATTACCACAAGAAAAAATAAAAGTCAATGTAAAAAGCGGGAACCCGCCGGGGATTTCCCGGCAGCTCCGCCGCCTTATCCAAGCATATCCGATTGATTTTCCGCCCCATGATTTATGGAAGCACTTTATTTCCCCACGCAGAACCGGCTGAAAATGGAATGGATCAGTTCATCATCCATGGTATCGCCCGTGATTTCCCCCATCGTTTTCCATGCTTCCGTCAGGTCGATGACGATGAAGTCCGCCTGGAGGCCTTCACGGACGGACGCTCTCGCGCGGAGGACATTGTCCAGCGCTTTCCGCACCAATTCCACATGGCGCAGGTTGGTCAAAAAAAGGACACGCCCCGCGTCGGCATCCTGCTTTTCGGTGATCTTCCGCAGTTCGCCCCGCAGTTCGTCCATCCCGCTCCCGTAACGGGCAGAAAGAGAAACGACAGGAACATGTCCCGCGATTTCCCATATATCTTCCGCCTTGACTTCCGGCGTGAGGTCATATTTATTTAAAATGACAATCGCCTTTTTTCCGACGAGGCTGTGAAGAATCTCTTTGTCTTCCTCATCCAAAGGCGACGAACCGTCAATGACCGCAAGAATGAGATCTGCTTTTTCCATGGATGCCCGCGCCCGTTCGATCCCGATCTGCTCTACCTTATTGTCCGTTTCCCGCAGACCGGCGGTATCCATAAGAAGGAGGGACACCCCCGATATGTGAACCGCTTCTTCAATGGTATCCCGCGTCGTACCCGGCACATCGGTGACGATTGCCCGTTCTTCCTGCAGGAGGGCATTCAGCAGGGACGATTTCCCCGCGTTCGGTCTCCCGATAATCGCGGTGCGGAGTCCTTCCCTGATAACCCGTCCCTCTTCGGACCGTTTCAGAAGCGCCGACAGGGATTTGTCAATTTTCTCCAAAGCATCCCCTGTTTCTTCCATGGTAAGGTCTTCCAGATCTTCTTCGGGATAGTCGATGGTCACTTCCAATTTCGTAATGAGGTCTTTGAGTTCTTCCATGACCCCGTGGACAAAACCGGAAAGCGCGCCGGACAGATGGCTTTCCGCCTGGGTAAGTGCCGCTTCCCCTTTCGCGCTGATAATGTCCATGACGGCTTCCGCCTGCGCCAGATCAAGACGGCCGTTCAAAAAAGCCCGTTTGGTAAATTCGCCGCGCATGGCGGGAACTGCGCCGCTGCGCAAAGCAAGGGCCAGTGTTTCCCGAAGCGCCTCCGCCGAGCCGTGGATCTGGATTTCCACCACGTCTTCTCCCGTGTAGGAATGAGGGGCTTTCATGTACACCGCAAGACCTTCGTCAATCCTCTTTTCGCCGTCCGTCACATGGCCGAAGTACATCATGCGCGGCACAGCGTCTTTGAACGTTTTGATTTTTCCCGTATGAAATATTTTGTCTGCAATCTCCGATGCGGAAACGCCGCTCAGGCGGATGATGCCGATTCCCCCTTCGCCGGGCGCGGTAGCGATGGCGGCAATCGTTGTCTCTTCGTACATACTCTGCTCCTTCATGAAATAAAGGGTATTTTTTCCATTGTACCATACATCCCCTTCTTTACTGAAAAAGATTGACGCGAAGTGCTATGATGAAATAAGAAAAGGAGGCACTATGGATGTAAAAAAAGAGACCGTCTTTTCTCTTGCCGGCGAAAATCCTGTCATGGAAGGCTGTACGATTTCATCCCTTCTTTCAAAAGGAGAAGACCATTTCGTCTTCTGCTTTTCGTTGGCAAAGGATACGGGCATCAGCGGGGAAATCTATGCCGCCCCCCGCCTGTACCATGTTCTCCGGGGATGTATGAACATATGCCTCCCCGATGAAAAGGTGTTCCTCAAAGAAGGAGACGCTTATTTTTCGCCGGCCCATATCCCTTTTTCAATTTCAGCGGCGGCAAACTGTATTTTTCTGGAAATCGGCACGACAAAGGAGGCTCTTATGAATAAAGCTGTCGAATACAGCGGCGTATTCCAACTGAAAGATGTTGTTCCCTGTCAGGCAGGAAAAGTCATTAACCGCGAACTGATTGACACCGAAGGTGTGCGGTTCGCTGTGATTTCCCTTTCCGCCGGAACGATTCTTCCCGAACACGCCGCCCCCAATGACGCTCTCCTCTTCGCGCTGGATGGAGAAGCGGTTTTTAACTGCAGGGGAACGGATTACACGCTCAGGGCAGGCGACAACTTCGCTATGTCCAAAGGCGATCCCCACCATCTGGAAGCAAAAACGGATTTCAAATTCGCTTTGCTCCTCACAAAAGCAGAATAAACGGAAAGGCCGCCATTGGAAGCGGTCTTTTCTATTGGAATATTTCTTTTCTATTTCCACATGACAATCCACTTGAATCATGACGCATTTTTTTATGCGGCGCATCTTATAATTATTTTTCTTAATTTTATATGCCTGATGAGTGCTATAATAGAAAAAACACAGGTTTTATGAAAGGAGTCTCCTGTGAAAAATTACGCTAATCCGGCAGAAATCATGTACCACACGGGACTTTCCGCCGGTATGATCCGCGGCGCGAAGTATGCCCTTGTCCCCGGCGACCCGGGCCGTGTGGAAGGCCTTGCCAAAGCGCTGGATGAAAAGGCCTTCTTCATCGCCTCCCACCGGGACTACACCACCTGGCTCGCACAGGTAAGAAATACGCCTGTCCTTGTCATGTCCAGCGGCATGGGCGGTCCCTGCGTCACTTTCGCCGTGGAGGAGCTGGCCCGCCTCGGCGTGGAAACATTCATCCGCGTCGGTACGACCGGTTCGATTCAGGACGATTTGCACCCGGGCGATGTGGTCATCAATACGGCATCGGTCCGCATGGACGGCGCTTCCCGCGCATACGCCCCCATCGAATTTCCTGCGGTGGCTGACCCGGATACGGTACTTGCCCTCCGCGAAGCGGCAGAAGAATCGGGCATCCCTTTCAAAACGGGGATTTCCATCAGCACTGACAGCTTCTGGCCGGGACAGGAACGGTATGACAGCTTCGGCGGCTATGTATTGAAACGGCTACAAGGTTCTCTGGAAGATTTCCGGCATATCGGATGTACGAATTATGAGATGGAAAATGCCACCCTTTTCACACTTTGTTCCGTGCTGGGACTGAAAGCCGCTTCCATCTGCGGCGTCGTCGCCAAACGGACAGACAGCGAATCCGTCGCTCCTCATGAGGTTTATGAAAAAGCGGAACAACGCTTTCAAGACGTGGTGAAGCGGGCGCTGAAAAAAATGATTGCCCGCTCCCGATCCGGCGGAAATATTTCCTGAGAAACCTTCTTCTTTCTTCATTTCATTATTTTATTTGACATTCGTTTCCACTGTGTTATAATAATTTGCGAGAAAATCGCATATTTAGAAAGTGTGCTCCCATGTATATGACCGAACAGAGAAAAAAATTATTTGAATTCTTCAAAAGCCACCCTGACATGACCATTTCCGTACGGGATCTGGCGGCGCAGCTTGTCGCGGAAGAGCACGCGAAAATCAGCGTCAGCGCAGTGTACCGAAATCTCGCCATGCTGGAGCGGGAAGGGCTTATCCTCCGCTCACCGGGCAAAAACAACCGGGAAAATGTGTACCGCTATGTTTCACTGGGAGCCTGTGAGGACAAGCTTCACATCACCTGCCTGAAATGCGGCCGGACGACCCATATGACACAGAAAATTTCCGATAAACTTCTCAAGGACGTCCTACGTGGCGACAAGTTTGACATTGATTTATCAAAAACGACGGTTTACGGCATCTGCAAAAACTGCCGCTGATTGGAATTACGGGACTGTGCGCACCGCCTTTAAAACGTGCGCTTTTTTATTTCTATTATTATTTCTATTACTAAAAGGAGGAATCATGGCATACCGCAGAAAACTGACAGCGCTCTTCATCAGTGCCGCTTTCGTTCTCACTTTGGCTCTATCCTTCTTTTTCATTGCAAAAGAACTGTCCCATGACCACGACCACGGCAGCGATCCCTGCCCGATCTGCGAAAAGATCGATTTGTGCCTCCGGACGCTTTCCGTCTGTTCGTCTATCACGATCCCGGCGGACAATGGAGGATCCGTTTCCATCCCCCATCTTTTTTCCGCTGTTCTTTCCCTTTCCGCCGTTTCTCTTCTCACGGTTTCCTCCACGCTGGTCACCCTCCGTGTCAAGCTCACCGATTAAACCCGGCGCTTGCATTTTTATTTCCATTGTATTAGTTAGGAGGATTTCCATGAAAAAAATAATTGCCTGCCTGATGGCGTGCTTCGCCGTCTTTGCTTTTGCCGCCTGTTCATTAAACAAGAGCGGCACTCCCGATTCCAAGGGGAAAGAACCTTTGAAAATCATCTGTACCAATTTCGCCTCTTACGACTTTGTCCGCCAGATTGTCGGCGATAAAGCAGAGGTCACGATGCTTCTCAAACCGGGCGCGGAAGCCCACAGTTATGAACCGTCTCCGAAAGACATCCAGGCCATCGGCAAGAGCGATCTTTTCGTTTACACCGGCGGCGACTCCGATGAATGGGTGGACGGCATGTTAAGCTCCATAGACAAGAGCAAGCTCAAAACATTCAAAATGATGGATACCGTCAAACTGTATGAAGAAGAAATGTCTGAAGGCATGCAGGAAGAAGAACATGAACACCATCACGACGACAAAGATCACCATGATGAAGATAAGGACCATCATCATGACGAAGACAAAGAACATCACCACGATGACAAGGACAGCCATGATAAAGAGCATCATCATGATGACAAGGAGCACCACCACCATGACGGCGAAGAAGGCCCTGAAATGGATGAGCATGTCTGGACCTCTCCCGCCAACGCTATCCAGATCGTAAAAGCCCTCACCGAAACCATTTCCGGTCTCGACAAGGACAATGCCCAGACTTATCAGAAAAACGCTGAGGCTTACATTGCGAAACTGGAAAAACTGGATAAGGATTTCCATGACGTCATTGATCACGCGAAGAGAAAAGAAATCATCGTCGGTGACCGTTTCCCCTTCCTTTATTTCGCCAAAGAATTCGGCCTGACCTACTACGCCGCTTTCCCCGGCTGCTCCACCGATACGGAAGCCAATCCGGCAACTATTGCTTTTCTCGTGGATAAGGTGAAGGAAGACCATATTCCCGTCGTATTCCACATCGAGATGTCCAATGAACAGATGAGCAAAGCCATCGCGGAAGCCACAGGCGCAAAAAATGAGCTTCTGAACGCCGTCCACAACGTAAGCGATGAAGAATTCAAAAAAGGCGTAACTTATATTGACCTCATGAACCATAATGTGAAAGTTCTCAAGGAGGCGCTCAACTGATGAGTCTGCTTACATGCCGCCATCTTTCCGTATCTTATGATGGAAAAGCGGTTCTTTCCGACCTGAATTTCTCTGTCGATGAAGGGGACTACCTTGGAATCGTCGGTGAAAACGGCGCAGGAAAAAGCACACTGGTGAAAGCGCTTCTGCGCCTGAAAAAAATATCGGGCGGGGAAATCGTAACTGCCGATGGCTTCAAGCCTACGGAAATCGGATACCTTCCCCAGCAGACCCCCGTGCAGAAAGATTTTCCCGCCAGTGTCTGGGAAGTCGTCCTTTCAGGCCGTCTGAACCGCTGCGGCATGTATCCTTTTTATCGAAAATCAGATAAGGAAGACGCGGAAGAAAAAATGGAAATGCTCGGCATCGCCGACCTGAAGAAACGGTGCTACCGCGATCTTTCAGGCGGCCAGCAGCAGCGTGTACTCCTTGCGCGGGCACTCTGCGCCACGGGAAAACTCCTGCTCCTGGACGAGCCGGTGACCGGCCTTGATCCCATCATGACCGGTGAGCTTTACCATATTTTCAAGGACTGCATAGAGAAGTACGGCGTCACTGTCATCATGGTTTCCCACGATATCCGCGGCACACTGGGACAGGCAAACCGTATTCTCCACCTGTTCGGCGGGACACAGCAGTTCTTCGGGACGACGGAAGAGTATCTCAGAAGCCCCGTGGGGCAGAGATTTGCAGGAGGCGGGCTATGATGGATATCTTTATTGAAATGATCAGCTATCCCTTCATGGTGCGTGCCATCATTGTGGGCTGCCTTGTTTCCCTCTGCGCGTCCCTCTTAGGAACCAGCCTTGTACTGAAACGGTACTCCATGATCGGCGACGGACTCTCCCATGTGGGATTTGCCGCCCTCGCCATCGCTTATGCTTTCCACACAGAGCCCCTCACCATTTCCATCCCTGCCTGCATCGCCGCCGCCTTTTTCCTTCTCCAGCTGAAAGACAGCGCGAAGATCAAAGGCGACTCTGCCACGGCTCTTCTCTGCAGCGGCGCTCTTGCCATCGGCGTCATGACGATTTCCTTAAGTACGGGAATGAATACCGACGTGTGCAACTACATGTTCGGCAGCATCCTTGCCATGAGCGCCGATGACGTGCGCCTTTCCGTCATCCTCGGCATCTCCGTCGTGCTCCTTTTCATTTTGTTTTATAACCGTATATTTGCAGTCACCTTTGATGAACCGTTCGCCTCCGCCACCGGCACACGGACAAGGCTCTATAATATGATCATCGCCTTTCTCACAGCCATCACGATCGTCCTTGGCATGCGCATGATGGGCGCGCTCCTTATTTCCAGCCTGATCGTATTCCCTTCGCTCACCGCGATGCAGCTCTGCCGGCAGTTCAAGACGACGATCATCCTCTCCTCCGTTTTCTCCGTGGCCACATTCATGGCAGGACTCACCATCTCCTACATGGGCTCGATTCCCACAGGAGCATCCATTGTCGTCACTGACATTGTCCTCCTCTTTATCGCCGCGGGCATACGGAAAATGAAAGAAGGCTTTTGAATGAGAAAAGAAATATGGCTTCTCTGCCTGCCGCTTCTTCTCTTAGGCGGCTGCGGCACACAGGAAAAAGCGCAGGATCCGCCGCAGATCATTACCAGGAAAACCGTGCAGGAAGCAAAAAAAGCGGAAACTCCTCCGGCGGCCAAGGAAACACCGGCGCCGGCAGAAACACCGGAGCCGGCTCCGCAGAAAGAAGAACAGCCGGCGCCTAAACCGGCTGCTCCTGAAGGGAAAAAATCGAAGTATCCTGTCTTTGAATATCCCTACAATCTGGAAACGGACCGGCAAAACTTTGATTACAACAACATAGACATCGTCGTCGGCGATAAGCGGTATATGACACAGATCAACGACTGGTTCATGAACTTCCGCGACTACAAAGACAAAACTGTCCTCATCGAAGGCTATTTTATTTCCATCAACGGCCACTACTTCGTAGGAAGAAACGGCCCCACCTGCCCTTACTGCACAGGCGGCTATGTGGATTTTGAATTTACCTCTGACGGCGACTTCACCGGCTATGAAGACGGCGTCACATGGATCAAAGTGTACGGCATCCTCCGCGAAGCCACTGTCCATCTGAACGACCACCTCACCGCCCCCTTCTACCATCTGGAAGCGGTGAAAGTGGAAAAAATGGATCAGCCGGGGATCGGAACCATCACCGATTAAAAGAAAAAGTAAGGTAGGAAATTCTGTTTTCCCCTTACTTTTTTATTTTTATATATTTTAAAATTGTAATTCATGGAACGGCATATAGAATTGTAATTCATGGAACGGCATATAGAAATCAGAAATAGAAAACCTTTTTGTTAAAATCGTTTTGGACAAAAACATAACCACAGAAGCATCCCTTATGAAAGCAATTACAACAGAAGAAAACCGCGGATAAAATATTAAATTTTTTGATGGATGTTACAAATTATTGATTATCCGGACAATCTTAACTCTGCAAATACCATTATTTCACAAAAATATAGCCTCATGATAAGATATTTATATTAAAGGCAACGTGTTTTTAAATATAAAAAGGAGACGAATGCGATGAAGACAGGATTTGAGCTATTGGACGATGCATTCCTGAACAAGGGAACCGCATTTACGGAATCGGAAAGAAAAAAACTTGGATTGGAGGGGTTGCTTCCGCCTTGTGTGGAAGATATAGAAACGCAGGCACAGCGTATCTACCGCCAAATGGAAAGAAAAACTTCTTTGATTGAGAAAAGACGTTTTCTGATGGAAGTCTTTAACTTCAATCGAACGCTGTTCTTTCATGTATTCAGTGAACATCTGGTAGAGTTAATGCCAATTGTTTATGATCCGGTTATTGCGGAGAGCATCGAACAGTATAGTGAACAATTTATCAACCCACAGTATGCAGCGTTCCTTTCCATCGATCATCCGGAATCTATTGAAACTTCGCTTAAACAGGCTGCCGGAGACAGAAAGATCCGTCTTATTGTTGTTACTGATGCAGAAGGCATTCTTGGCATTGGTGACTGGGGTACCAATGGTGTAGATATTTCTGTCGGAAAATTGATGGTCTATACTGCCGCTGCCGGTATAGATCCGCAGACAGTACTTCCGGTTGTCTTGGACTGCGGATCTAATCGGGAATCCTTATTAAAAGATCCTTTCTATCTTGGAAACCGTCACAAGAGGATATATGGTGATCATTATTATGATTTCGTGAATCGATTTGTTGAAACGGCTGAAAATCTATTTCCCGATCTGTATCTGCATTTTGAAGACTTTGGACGGTCTAATGCTGCAACCATCTTGAAGAAGTATCAAAAAACCTATCCTGTTTTTAATGATGATTGTCAGGGAACCGGCATAATAACATTAGCCGGTATTCTTGGAGCAATGAAAATCAATAGAGAGAAACTTACAAATCATACCTACATGTGTTTTGGAGCGGGCACGGCCGGAGCCGGTATCGCCGACCGTATATTCAGGGAAATGGTCGCACAGGGATTATCTGAAAAAGAAGCACGAAATCACTTTTATATGGTGGATAAACAGGGATTGCTTTTTGACGATATGGATGACTTGACACCTGAGCAAAAACCGTTTGCAAGAGCACGTTCTGAGTTCGATAATCCGGAAAAACTGAATAATTTAACTGCAGCAGTGATGGCTGTCAGACCTACGATCCTCGTGGGAACCTCAACCGCTCCGAAAACATTTACCAAGGAAATAGTAAAAGCCATGGCATCATGGTGTGACCACCCGATTATTTTCCCGCTTAGTAATCCAACGGAATTGGCAGAAGCAACCGCAGAAGACATCATCAAATGGTCTGATGGCAGAGCAATGGTCGCAACCGGTATTCCTGCGGAACCTGTTGAATACAATGGGGTGACTTATATTATCGGACAAGCAAATAATGCCCTGATATATCCTGGACTGGGACTGGGAAGTATCTCTGTTAATGCCTCTCTGGTCACAGATGAAATGATTTCGTCCGCTGCACATTCTCTCGGTGAATTTCTTGAAATCAATGTGGAAGGAGCTGCTGTTCTGCCGCCGGTATCCAAATTAACGCAGTTTTCTGAAACAGTGGCTGCTGCAGTAGCAGAATGTGCCGTAAAACAGGGCTTGAACAGAGTACAGACGAATGATGTTAAAAAAGCCGTGAAATCAGTGATCTGGAAGCCTGTTTACAGAAATTACTGATATGTGGACCAATAAAACAGCAAATTTCAAGTCTTGTGTAAATACCGAAAAATAAATACCGCCTGTTTTCCACGGCGGGATATATGACAAAAGAAAAGAGTATCTTCACTCCCGCATGGAGAAGATACTCTTTTTCATTTCCATATTTTCTTTTACGCCCACGTAAAAACGCCGTCTCCTGCCAAGACAGCGTCTTTCCTCATAAACACAGGAGCCCGCTCCTCTGCTTCCTGTAATATTTCGTTTTCCCCCGAATCAGCTCACCGCCGGGAACCAGCCGGCCGCCGTCACCGTAATCGGGGACATAAAGTAGATCCCAGCGCATATCCGGATCACCGCTACCGATCCCGTACCCGTCAAAAGCGGCCATCTCTGCATGTGTGTAAATATCTGCCACCGACAGTCCAAGTTCTTCCACAGCCCTCGCGCAGAACATCGCAAGCGCTTCCACCTGCGCCTCTGTTGGCGGCTCACACCCCAGATCCACACCGCTCGGCGCGTCATAGTAGCAGCATGCGTCACGGCAGCACGCCAGCGCCACACCGATCGACCGGCTGTTCCTGTGCCATGTATGCGCCAGGCACTCCGTGAAATCCTCATGAATCACATGGCAGTACCCGCCACGGTCAATCACCACATGATATGCCAGGCACTCCACCAGCTGGTACGGCGCCCCCGTCCAGTGGCAGTAAATCCGGTCAGTCCTGCCGCGGGCAGCCTCCAGGCGCGTTCCTATTTCATCCAAAGTCATAATCCGTTTATCCATATTTTACGGAAAGAAATACTTCCTTCCCCTCATCACTTCCTTTTCAACTTCCTTACCAGCCCCGACAGCACCCCGACACCGGCATCATTCAGATTCTCCACGATACTCAGCATCTCCGACGCCGCCAGATAACTGACACACATTTCCATAAACAGGTCCGGCCGTCCCACGCTTGCCAGAAGCCGGTCTGCCGCACCGCCGCCGACGGTCAGCAGAATATAAAGCACCATCTTTCCGGCAAACTGCCGCTTCATCTGCCTGCTGGAAATCATTCCGGCCCGATGCGCCGAGGGAATCGCCAGAATGCACGATACCATATCACGATCCTCTTCCCCCTTCGCCTCCAGATACTTGTGGGCAAGTGCCATCCACTTCGTCACCAGATCAATAAATACCGCCAGTGCAAATAAACTGATCAGCTCCACAGGAAAAACCCCTTCCGCCAAAAGACCTGTCGTCACCAGTTTCACCTGCCAGTCCTCCACAAGCCGCTCTGAAGCCCGTTCAAAAGCCTCCATCCACGAACCTGCATCCATAAGCCCTCCTTTCCGTCAAAAATAAAACTCCTCACAACGGGGCCGTTCAAAGAAATACGCCCCTACCTCATCCGGCCTGATCTGCAGAATCCGCATGGAATTATAAATATCCCGCTGGGAAAAATGAAGCTGATTATTCAGCCGCAGAGACAAAGACGTCTTGCTGATCCCCAGCCTTGCCGCAAAAACAACGTCAGACCCCAGCTTCTCACGGATCCGTGCCCGAAGCCTGATATAATCAAAATGCATTCCCAATCCTCACTTTCATTTAAGAAATATCCACTTCCGTTACAAGAAATTCCTCGTTTTTGCATCTTTTATAAAATATCGTTCCTTTTTATAGAACATATGTTCTATATTAATTTAAGAATAGAACTTTCTCCCCCGTCTGTCAATAGGCGTTTCCGCAGCCCTGCGAACCCTATTTTCAAAAACGGACGGGAGAGCGTCCTATCCTAAAAAGGAAAAGCCCGAGTCCGTAACCCGGGCCCTTCCCTGCCCATCTCCGGCGGATTATTCGCCGTCAGTCAGAACAGCCACATCAGAGCGGCGGACAGAATCAAGCGCCTTTACCTGCAGTCCGGCGATCGCCTTCCCCGCATGAAGCAGCTCTTCATCAGACGCGCTTTCCCTGATATTGTTAAAAGTCAGATTCTTCAAAGAACCGTCCGTATTTTCAACACGTACCAGAAGCCTTGTTTTTTCCACAGATTTGGAAACTGCCATCATTATCCCTCCTTTCCCTTTCAATATATTTCTCCTTATAGTTCTCTTTCAAAATTAATGAATTTCCTCTTCCGTAGTGGTCACCATGACCGCCTTAGCGAAAGAAGCCGCCCCGATGCCCTTGCCGTTTGCCAGCACCGGCATGATTTTTGCGGCCTCCGCCTGCACGGCGGACAATGCGAGCCCGTCCTTCGGATCGGCAATGCTCACAATAATCTCCGTATTCGCGGAAGTCAGGAATTTAAGTTCCAGTTTCTTAGCCATACTCTTTTCTCCTTTCCCTGTCCCCTCTCCGGAAAGGAACAGTCCTTAGCGCTGCCATTATAGTATCCCTTTCGAGTTTAAATTTGCTGAAACGGGAAAAATAATTTGAAAAAATTTTGGAAATACTTTTCCCGCACTACCGTTTTCTTCCCATTTTTATCCCGACAATGCAATAAAAAGTACCGCTGTTAAACGGTACTTCTCAGTTATATATCCTCATGAAATTTATGTGGATTTTTGGCTTTTTAATTTTATATGTTGTAATCTCCTTATCACATCCCCTATTATAAATTTCAAAACTTTTATTTAGATTATAAATAAGCCTTTTTAAGTCAAAAATAAAGTCATTAATCTGCAGAGATGTTTATTTATTTATTGTGGTATTTTGCTTGATGAACTTATATAGAGCTTTTAAAATTTATGATGTTGACTTTTTCTTTGCGCCAATATATAATATTTACGACAATAAATCGATTATAAATAAGGAGGACCCATATGCCTACTAAAAATCAAGTCCCAATAAAATCAGTTCGGGAAAAAAGCGCTCTGTACCCAGCAGTTACAATTTTGACCTGTCTGGATTTTATCAGACTGATAGATTCTTTCGGCGGCAAAAGTGTAGCCTACGCTAGTATCGCAAACGGAATGGGGCTTACAAGCATCACAACAAAATCATTTTTAACCCGAATTAGTGCCGCAAAGCAATATGGCTTCATTACGACAAGCAAAAATACAGTTCAGCTTACAGATGCAGCAAGACATTTTCTCTATCCTTCTACAGGGGAAAATGAACGGCAAAAGCTACTAGTTGATTCATTCAGCAAGCCACCGCTTTATGGAAAATTACTGGAGCGCTTTAAAGACAAAGTACTTCCACAAAAAGAACAACTTTCTAATATCCTACTTAATGAATATCACATCATAAAACAAGTAAAAGATAATGCGGCTACCTGCTTTATTGACAGCGCATCTTATGTTGGAATATTACAAAATGGTGTTTTATGTTTAGATACACTAGACAATCCTAAACAACCGATTGAAATCAATGACCAAGAAAACTCCTCCCCTGAAGCAACTCTTCCTATCTCTCAAAATAGTTCAATAAACATTAATAATCCTGAAACTGGCTATAATTTCGAAATTCCGACGTTGGGAAAAGCTTCTGCCCGCTTCTACATTCCAGATGGAGTAACAGAAAAAGATTTAGATTATATAAAATTATATATTGAAAAGATGCTACCTGTCTTTTTAGAAAATTTAAAAACTCAGGTAAAACAAGAATAGCCAGCACACGCTTCCGTGGCTGGCCCGCTTGTCAATCAACAAACATGTGTCGACTGTATTATAATATGACATATTTAATATAACATATTTGTTTGATTTGAACAATTGGGATACTCTTCTATTTAGAAAGGAGGGATTCCATGGAAGAATACATAATAATATATTCCCCTTTTATAACAGTAAAGGGAAAACGCATTTTTGCAAGCAGTTACGGTCTTAAGGCATTTCGCTTACGTATACCTAAAAGCCGTTACGTAAAAAGATAAAAAAACGGTTTCAGGTGTCGACACTGAGACCGTTTTTGCATGCAATACAATCCCTCTTTGTTGATCAGGATTATATTATACTATATTACATTTACAGCACACCTGCTGTGTCTGTGGTTCGTATGTACTTCGCTGGAATGGGGTAATCCAAGCGATAAATAATGGACATGGGCTGGGAACCTTCATAATTTACGAAATGAGCAGTTCCTAAAAAAGTGTACGGCATTGATTTTCCATAAGCATCTTTTTTACTTTTTCTCACAAAGAGGAACACAATATTTCCTTTTTCATTTTGCTGTATATACCTTTGCCCCGTTTTAGAGTGGTCAGAAGTTGTGCTTTGAGACTGCCAGTGGAAAAGCGTTTTGCTGATAGAATAATCTTCGTACAAGGTAGTGTCAGAAAATTCTTTTTCTGATTTATTCAGCGTCACCAGGAACACGTCAGTATCTGTTGTGATGGAATCGGTATTCGTCATATTCAGGAATTTCACGCCTTCACGAATACTATTTGGCTTTTTAAACCCTAAGGCTGCAAAAATTTGGTCTCTTGTGTAGTTTGCATAGACGTCCAAAGGACAAATATAAGGAACACTCACTTTTTGGGGTACAATTTCCACACTTTCCCTCTGCATGGTAAGGAGACTTATTATTTCTTCTTTTATATATGTCACTTTGGATAATCGATGTACAGCATCCAAAGGAGCTTCCATTCCTGCATCCTCATGGTCTTTTCCCCATATCGTCCACTGCCACATACGGAGGTATTTCTTTTGCAAGGGTGTTAAGTATCTTTCTTCCTGATCATTGTCAAAAAGTGACAGCAAGAAGGAAATCCAGTCCGTTGAATCTATGGAAAGCATTCTTGGAACAGCTTTTTGAAGAAATGTTTCTTCTTCTGTTGTTTCAAAGTTTGGAATAATACCGGCGTCAGCACAAAGACGAGCATAGGTTCGTTTATCATTGTAAAAAACATGGGGATCTACTTTTGATGCCTCAAAAAATTCTGCTGCTGTCGGCACTTTTCCTAAAGTCTCTCTCAGCTCAAGGACAAGTTCTTTATAGAAATCATAACGGCTAAGCTGTTTCTTTATATTATCAAGAATCCGTTCCTGCGCAACTTTTTCAAGCTGAATGGCACAACCTTTCGGCACATGAGGGAATCCACCTTCAATTTCTTTTTTGATGGAAACATCTTTCTTCCCAAGGAGTGCCGTAAAACGACCTGCAAAATTATATTTCTTATTTGCCTGAGCCACAAAATCCAAAACAGTGAGGCAATCTTTCCCCCTATCTAATCGAAGTCCGCGCCCCAATTGCTGAATAAAGACGGTCATGCTGTTCGTCGGACGAAGGAAAAGCACGGTATTCACCGCAGGAATATCTACGCCTTCATTAAATATATCTACCGTAAAGATAAATTTGATGTCCCCTGTTTCCAATTTTCGTTTGGCACCATCGCGATCTTCTTTTTTTGAGTTTGCGTCAAGTGCTATCGACGGCAAATCATGTTTGTTCATATAGTCTGCCATAAAAGCGGCATGTTTTTGCGAAACACAGAACCCAATGCCTTTTACATCACGCAGATCGGCGCTATACTGCTCTATGGCGTTCATAATGGCATAGGCTCTTTTGTCTGCCCCATAAGAAGTCGTGTACAGGTCAGTAAGCTCTTTTATATCGTAATCGCCAGAAGTCCATTTTACATTTTCCAAGTTGGTGGTGTCCTGTACACCAAAATAATGGAATGGACAGAGCAATCTCCGCTCAATAGCATCAGACAGTCGAATTTCCGCTGCCATACGATTATCAAAGTAGGTTAAAATGGATTTTCCGTCCATTCGTTCAGGTGTTGCTGTCAGTCCTAACAGAATTTTTGGTTTAAAATGAGACAGCAGTTTTTGGTAGGAGTCCGCAGCTGCATGATGAAATTCATCGACAATAATCATGTCATAGTAGTCTGCGTCCATACGTTCCCAAAGTTTTTGACTGTTAAAGGTCTGTACAGAAATGAAAAGATGTTCTGCCGAGGTCGCTCTATTTCCACCCACTGCCAGTTCACCAAAGTCTGCATTTTTCAAAACTTGTCTGAAACATGCCTGGCTCTGTTTTAATATTTCTTCCCGATGTGCGACAAATAACAATCTTGTGGTCTGTGGCAATCTGCTTCCCATAAAATTTCTGTAATCAAAAGCAGAAATCGCTGTTTTTCCTGTACCTGTCGCAGCGACCACTAAATTTTTCCAATGATTTTTCTGTTTTCGTTCCGCTTCCAACGCATCTAAGATAGCCTGCTGGTACGGATAGGGCTTGATGTCAAATTGATAGACGACCTGATTTTTTCCGCTACCCTCCCGTCCTCGCTCGTGATCAATGGCTTTGATGAGCTCGTCTTTTTGTTCCTCATGAAACTCTTGAAATTCGTCGGAATTCCAGTACGTTTCAAAAGTAGCCGTCATTTTTTCCATAATAGACGGCATATCCTGCTCCGTGATTTTCATATTCCATTCCAGGCCTTCCGCAATGGCAGCGTGAGACAAGTTGGATGAACCTATATAAGCTGTAGAAAACTGGCTGTCTCGATGGAAAATATAGGATTTTGCATGAAGACGTGTTTCTTTTACGTTGTAAGAAATATGAATTTCCGTATTTGGCAATTTGGCAAGTTCCACCACCGCTTTCGGGTCAGTCGCGCCCATGTAAGTCGTTGTAATAACTCTTAAATGCCCGCCTTTATTTGTAAAGTCTCGTAAGTATGGTAAAAGAAGCGCTAACCCCGAAAAACGAATAAAGGAAACGAGAAAATCAATTCTGTCCGCAGACATGATTTCTTTACGCAATTCAGAAACCATGGACGTATCGTTATAGCTGTTAGTAAAAAGGAAACTTTTCGTCAGCGATGTATCAGGAGATTCCCATTTCCTTGGACTGGTTTTATTTGCTACATGCTCAAGAGATTTTAAAAGAAACTGATTTTTCACCACGCTGTGACCGTGACCTAAATCAGGCAAACGTTCTGCAAGCATTTCTACCAGCTGATTTGTTAATTCTATTTCATCAGAAAGCACGGCTTCTGTATTTCTGTCTGCAATGTCTTTCAAGCAAAGACGAATTAGCTTTTCAAGGTATGACGATAAATATCCCGTCGCTTCATAAGCATCTGCGTCATCTCGTTCTGCCCAAACTTTTTTCGCTTCTATCGCTTCCATCAGTCTGTCGGCAAATTCCTTCGACATGACTTTTTCATAAATGCCATCTTTCATATGTTCGATGTGTTCTGCCATTTCAATCTCCTCATCATGAAATCGTGTATGCCTTATTATACCAGGTTAATTGCCTGGAATTTCAGAAAGCACAAAAAAAGCAGCCATGGTACATTCGCATAGCTGCTTTTACGCTGAAAAGAATTGTGCTGCGTACATATTTCCTATAGCAAAACTGTTTCCCTTTTTATGGGAAAACAACTTCGTACTTACACGGACACGTCGCGCCGGCCTGTCACTTTATAGAAAAGGAGCAGCGACAGGATGGATGTCACCGTGAGGATGGTGGCATACGCGGAAGCGTTCCCGTAGTTGCCGCGGATGACTTCCGTGTAGATGGATACAGTGAGTGTCTGCGTGCTGTTCGTGTACAGGATGATGGATGACGACAGCTCGCTGATGATGGTGACCCAGCTCATGATGGCGCCGGAAAGAACGCCGGGCATCATCATGGGAACCGTGATTTTACGGAATGTCGTCATATCGGAGGCACCCAGGGAAATGGCCGCTTCTTCGATACTGGGACTGATATTTCCCAAAATGGCTGTGGAGGAACGGACGGTATAGGGCATTCTCCGCACCGCGAAAGAAATAATCATGATCAGAGCCGTTCCGGTAAGAATAATCGGCGATTTATTGAAAGCAAAGACGAAAGCGATACCGAGGACGGAGCCGGGAATGATGAAGGGGAACATCGTCATGACGTCAAGAATGCTGTTCAGTGTATTTCTTTTCCGCACGGAAAGGTAGGCGATAAGGACACCTAAGACGAGGACGGCAGCGATGGCGCAAAGTCCCAGGAAATAGGTATGCCAGATGACATCATTGTCCTTGGCAAAGAGTGTCGCATCATAACTCTGAAGAGCGAATCCGCCGGTGAATACCTGCCCTCCGTTTGTAGCAAGGAAAGAGGTGTACACGACGACGAACTGGGGAAGGATCGCCAGTCCCACAACCATGTAGACTGCCAGATGGGCAAGGATATTCCGCAGACCGCCGAGTGATTCCGCCGCCATGGGTTTCAGAGCGGTCATGGCGTAGGTATTTCTTCCCGCGAGAAAACGCTGGACGAAGAACATGACGATGGTGAGCCCGATCACGATGCAGCAGATGGCTGCCGCGAAGCCGTCATCGCCCGATACTTCTCCCATGAACTGGTTGTAAATAAGGACGGGGAGTGTCTTGTATCCCTCACCGATGAGCATGGGCGTGCCGAAGTCAGCAAAGACACGCATGAAAACGAGCATGGAGCTGGCAAGGAGTGTGGGCATGACAAGAGGCACGATGATTTTCCAAATGCGCCCCATGCGGCTGCACCCCAGGCTTTCCGCCGCTTCATTCAAAGAGTTGTCCAGATTTTTCAGCGCTCCCGATACGTAAATGTAAACGAGGGGAAATGACTGGAGCGTAAAGACGAGGACAATGCCGGCAAAGCCGTACACACCACCATAATGGAGTCCGAAGGTGTCGTTCAGGAACTGGGTGATGACGCCCTGCCGCCCGAGCATCTGTATCCACGCGTATGCCCCGATGAAAGGCGGCGACAGATAGGAGATAACGATGAGGATATTTAGGAAACTGCTTCCTTTTATTTTCACGCTCCTCATGAGGTATGCCAGCGGAAGGCCGAGAGCCGCCGATAAAATCGTGGAAACGACAGTCACTTTCAGCGAGTTTACCATCGTTCCCCAGTAGAATTTTTTGGCGAAGAAATGGGCGAAATTCTGAAGCGTGAGCGCCCCTGTATCCCCATGAATGACACTCCGGTACAGAATGAGGAATATGGGATACATGATGAAAAGGGCGAAAGCCGCAAGAATGACGACACTGAAAAGGTTCCAGACAGTCAGATTCTTTTTCATAGTCCTTCCTCTCTGATCAATGTTTCTTCCGTTGCCCGGCGGAAAACATTGATCCGCCCGGCTTTGACGGTAAGCGTGACGGCGCTGCCGTCGGGAAGAATATCCTGGCCTTCCTGGGTCTGGAGAATCTCCAATTCCTGCCCGCTGCCGGTGGTGATGAAGTAATGGGTGGTGAGTCCGAGGAAGACAGAAGAACGGATCACGCCGCGGATCCCCTCTTTCGTGCCGGGTTCCATATCAAATTCTTCCGGGCGGACGGAAACGATGACTTCTTCTCCGTCCTCCACGCCGCCTGATAAGTTATCCATGTCTACAAGCCAGTCTTCATTTTCTTTAAAGGAAATGCTTGTCTTATCTCCTTTTTTCACGATATGTCCGTCCAGCAGGTTGGAGAGCCCGATGAAAGTCGAAACGAAAACATTCTTCGGCCTTTTATAAATATCCGCCGGTTTGCCGATCTGGCAGATGACCCCGCCATTCATGACGGCGATACGGTCGGACACCGCCAGCGCCTCTTCCTGGTCGTGGGTGACATACACCGTGGTTATATCCACCTGGCGCTGGATCTGCTTGATGGCGTTCCTCATTTCGATACGGAGTTTCGCGTCCAGGTTGGACAGCGGTTCATCCATCAGAAGTACCTGCGGCCGGATGACGATCGCCCGCGCAAGGGCGACACGCTGCTGCTGCCCGCCGGAAAGCGCTGTGGGCATACGGTCTTTCAGGTGGTCGATCTTCACGATCTTGAGGATTTTATCCACCCGCTCTTCGATTTCCTTTTCAGGCACTTTCCGCATCCGCAGACCGAAAGCCACATTGTCTTTCACCGACATATGGGGGAAAATGGCGTAATTCTGGAAGACCATGCCCATATTTCTTTTATCCGTCGCCACATCGTTGATGACATTCCCGTCGACGGAAATCGTACCGCCTTCGATGGAATTGAATCCGATAATCATACGGAGCAGTGTCGTTTTACCGCAGCCCGACGGCCCTAAAAGGGTGAAAAATTCGCCCGGCATAATATCCACGGACAGGCCGTTCACCACCACCGTATCTCCGTACTTCTTCACTACTTTGTCTATATTGATAGAAACACTCATAATAACCTCATAACCTCGCGATTCAAGCGTCATCTATAAAAAAGAACGTCAGGCGAAATGCCCGACGCCCTCTGATGACCTGATTACTTATTACTGCCTGGAATTTTCCAGATGTTTATTCCATTCCGCCACGACTTCTTTCTTATGGGCAGCTACCCAGCCTTCGTCATAATTCTTGAACAAAGCGATTGTGTCCTGGGGTGTCATGTAGTCAGCAAGCTTCACACCCTTGCGGAGCGGACGGACGGTGAGCGTCTTTCCTGCCGCTTCCTGGATCTTCTGGGAAAGCATGAAATCGACAAATTTCTTCGCATTTTCCATATGTTTCGCGCCTTTGATGATCTGTACGGATTCGCCCGGGAAAATAGCTCCCTCTTTCGGGAATACGACTTCTACGTCAGCGCCGTTCTTCACATAGGTAGCAGCCGGATCTTCCCAGGTAAGCCCTACGGTATACTCGCCGTCGGCAGCGCCTTTATGGACAGCGCCGGAACTGTTCAGGAATTTCCCGTCCACATTCTTAATGAAGTTATCCACATACGCCCAGGCTTCGGGGGACATGGGATCTCCATCCTTTCCCTTGGCGTAAAGCATCGCCATGAGCACCTGGAACGCAGAGCTGGAATTGGCGGGGTCGCCGCAGGCAATCTTGCCTTTCAGCGCCGGATTGAGAAGATCGTCAAATCCGGCAATCTTCATATCGCCCGCCAGTTTTTTATTAACGATGAAAACAGTGGGATCGGCAAATGCGGGAGAAAAATATCCTGTCTTATTTTTGGCGGCATCAATCATATTCGCGTCTTCCGGGGATACATATTTCTCAAAAAGTTCCTTCTGGGAATCCAGCATCGTCTGGTCAGCCGCCCAGAGAATATCGCCCTGGGGATTGTCCTTTTCAGACGCCACACGCTTTACGAGGGGGCCTGTCCCCGCCACAATGACATTGACTTTAATCCCCGTTTCTTTTTCAAAAGCGGGAATGACAAGATTGTTTAAGCTTTCGCTGCGCGCCGTATAAACGGTCAGCACCTTTTCCTCTGCGGGAGCGGCCTTGGCGGTATCCTTTTTATCTCCGCCGCAGCCGGAAAATACGGAACAGAGCACAGCAGCACATGCCACCGCCAAAGCGGCTTTCTTCAATCTTTTCATGACAATCCTCCTTGCCTTTCATCGTAAGTAAACTTCCTATTTAAATAATACCATGTATATTGTACCATTATTCATTCCTGTGTCTACACCTTATAAGCACAATGTATAGCTTGCCTTAAACTGTATAGGAAATACTCATAAAGAAATAGACGAGCGGACCGTTGTATGCAAAAACGGGTATGCAAAGAGCAGGAAATCCGGCCGCCGGATACCGCATTTCCCATGTAAAAACGCTCCCCGTATAAAGGAAGCGTTTTTATCTATACCGTACGGATATTTCCCCTATGTTTTAAATCTGTCCAAGGAATGTCGTCAGAAATCAGTCATCAGTTTAAGGAAAAACCGTTTTACGCAGCAAGCCTTATATCTCAAAAGTCACGGTTGTATAATACACTTCTTTATCCGCTATTTTTGCAAACTTTTCAGAGGCCGGTCTTTCCGCCTTTGCTTTCAGCAGCCATTCTCCCCAATGGGTAATCCTCACGTAAGCAATTCCATCTTTATCAGTAAGAAGCCGCTCTGCCATCGCATCAGAAGAAGAAAAACCTGCATAAGTTGCTGTTACCTGTTCATAGGGAACCGGTTTGCCATCAAAAAGAAGCTGCACGGGGAGAAGGGCTCCTATATAATTTTTGTCTGCAGCATAAGGATCCTCCAGCGGTAAAAGTTCTAATACATTTCCTGCTGGTTGAGGTTTATAACCACTCACTCTCCTGCCTACACGGAAATGAGCCGTGCTGAACTGTTGGGTGCGCAGAGAATCAATTACATTGGGAAAATCGCTACGGTTTCCATATCCTCTTTTAATTTGTCCGTTTTCTCTATATGTATTATATACAGACGGTTTTCTTGTAAGAGAAAGGACATATGCCCCCTCTTCTGTTCTTGACAATTCAGAAGCGGATATGCCTTCGTAATCCAATTCTACCTTTTCTCTTTTTCCATCAGGTGTAATAAGATCAATAAAATCAAAGGTTTGTCTATTAGTGAACCCATCCACCGGGAAACGATGACCCCAGCCGATATACATTGTAGACCAAGCTTTATTTTCATAACCGAAAGATGGATTCCAATTTGACATATTGATCCATATGGAATGAGCACTTGCGGTTAAAGGCATGATTGCAGAAGCAACAGCAATCCACGCAATCAGTTTTTTTTTCATGTTTTTTTCCTTTCCAAATACACAACATACTGAAATTATTATCAACCAAATGTATGCCGATATCGGACAACAACAGTCCGTGGATCTCCATAGTAAGAAATCCAATCATATTCTGTCGTGACATCTCTCCGATTCAGTACATTATACACATCTATGGCAAAATAATCCGTTTTTGACACCTTGTATCCTGCATGGAAAGAAAGATCTAAATAGTTTTTTATCTGATGAGGTCTTTTGGCGGCACACTGCAGAGTCAATGAGGAGTCCAATTTGTCTTTTTTATATGTGATCCCGGCAGAACATTGCAGTTTAGGGAAGGTTTGTTCCCAAGTACCATCTTCCAGTTTATTTTTCGGATTGGCGTAGGTCAGTCCTACATTCCAATTCCATGCGTCATTAACTATGTGTCCATATTCTATTTCTATCCCCGGATTTTTAAAACGCCCCACATTTTTAATCTTTTTCTTCGGTGTTTCTTTTACAACCTTGATCTTATTATCCACATCAATATAGAAAGAAGAAACCCGCAGATATCCATTCGCGAAATTCTTTTTATATCCAAGTTCATAATTCCATCCACATTCCGGCTTCAAGTCAACAGCTGCAACCGTATAAAAATAATCATAAATTCTAGGAAGGATAAACGATTTCCCAATGTTCGTATAAATCACTTCATCAGATGAGAGACTATATAACTGCTGCCACTGTGGAATCCATTCATTATACGTTTTTACTTGATCACTAGAATACTGGTACCGTAATCCGAATATGTTTTTATAACGGTCATTCACCTGTACCGTATACTGCCCGTACAAAGCATATTGGGTTCTGTCACCTTTATGAGATCCTACTAATTCCGTATATTTTTCCTTTTCTGCCATCATGCCGGCAATGAATCGGTGCCGCTCGTCCATATACCAGTTTTTTTGTAAATCAAAGCCATATCGCTTCGTTTTATAGTCTTCATCACTGCTGCTTCCGGTACCATCCCATAGCCGATTATACAGATTCGATGTTCTATCAGAATAAAATGCCTTTCCCTTGATTCCATTCTGATCATACATAACCAGCCAATGGTCTCCTCTAACTCTGTATATATCATCATATGAATGGGTAAGCCTCTCTGCTTCATCAGATGCCGTTTCTCCCCAGATCGGCTTTGACATAAAACGGTTATACAAAAAAGAAACTGCTTTGCTGAGTTTAGCACTTACATATATATTCTCTTTCGTGCTTGATTTTCTGTGTCCGTATACATCCGTATCCGTATACCAACCATAATACACATCCGTCGTAGGCGCATAAGCACCTATATATTCCTTAGTATATCCCACCTGGAAACGATTGTCAGAATAATTGATGCGGAAATCCTTGTTTCCCCGGCTTCCCCATCCGCCCTCCAGCATAACCTCAGGCTTACTGCTGTTACCATTTCTGGTAATAATATTGATAACCCCTGTCATTGTTTCAGGACCATACAATACTGCTGCTGCCCCTTTCACCACCTCAATACGTTCCACACTGGAAATATCAATACTGCTAAGCTGCGTAAAATTATTAGCGGCAACAGGAATACCATTAAGCAGTACACTGGCTCCTTGATCTACTCCCCTTACGCTCAATGTTGTATTATGATCCCCAAAATCAATCCCTTTGGCACCCCAACCGTTGAAATACACTCCAGGCACCATCCGCATAGCCTCATATATATTCCTTGCACCGATTGACTCTATCTTATCTTTTTCAATAACCTGCACTGATGCAGGCGTTTCCATCTCAGACATGATTTCCCGATTTGCCGTCACAACAACTGGATTCAAATCATATACCTGTGCCAAAACCGATATGGGACAAACCATCACCCCTAAAAAAACATACGTCATTTTTTTCTTCCAGTGCATATGAACCCCCCTGTTGAATTTACATTAGTTTATATTGATACATTTATATTATATTAATTATTAAAAATGTCAAATTGGTAGTTTTTTATAAATAGATTATTTCACAATCTTTATCTACTTTATCAGTTTGAAACTGGAAATGAACTATAAAAAAACAGGCACAGCATAAAAAGACGCTTATCTCTCCTTGTCAGAGACAGCGCCTTTTTTATGTAACAACATGTGGATGATAACTTCTCTCCATTTCCTTACAATAAAACCCGTTTCCGTCAATCTTACTGACCAACAAAAACGGGTTTATCTTCATTGCTCTATAATAAGAAAGTTTTAAATCTGTCCGATACTCTTCAAAATCACCTGGGCGATAATGGCGGAGCCGATGTAAGTGCCGATGAAGACGACTACACTCACCAGAACGATGCGCCAGCTGCTTTTGGCGAAGACATCCAGGTCTTTGCAGATGGCAATGCCCGCATAAGCCAGGATCGGAGTGCAGAGCTGGAGGAACCCTACATTCTTAACGGACGCATTGATAAAATCGGAGCCGGGGAAGCCCGGATAGGTCAGGATACATCCGAGAGTGACCACATAGGCTACGCCGGGGATCTTTCCCGGAAGGACGCGGCCCATCCACATGCCGACAAAAGCGATGGCGATGAGGATACCCATACCCGGAATCGCCTGCATAAGATCATTCTTGGTGCCTACGGTATTTGCCACGAGGGACATCACGCCTGTAATAATAAGAACTTGAAATATTTCTGTCAGTTTCATTTTGTCCCCTCCTCTTCTTTCGCTTCTGCCACATCGCACTCTTCCCGCTTCGGCGGAGCTTCGCCGTACTTAATCCGATAACAGATTTTATAGAGCCATTCCGACATGGGGAGGGCGAGCCAGATACTCATATAAATACCGTCCAAACCTGAAAGCATATTACTTGCCGCACCGAAAGCTGCCAGTTGGTCGGCCATCTGCGGATACATGGCGGAAAGAGAACCTACCGCCGCCGTCATCATGCTTGCTGACCCCACGCCTGCCGCCATGGCGAGCGCCAGAGGGTGGAAAGGCAGGTAAGAAGCTGCCACGCTGGCCATAAGGCCAAAGAAAATGGTACCGATGACAGTCCCGCAGATGTAGACGCCCATGACGCCCCGTCCTTCCGCTGCATCAAGACCGTATCTTTCGCCGATGAGAGCGACATTCGGTTCACGGGCCACAGAATGCGCCGCGCCTATGGCTTCCCGCTTAAGACCGATCAGGACGGCCAACGGGATACCGATAAGGACAGTTCCCAGATTACCGAACTCCTGCAGAATCAAGGCGGGAGACGCGGCAAGGATTTTCGGCAGTGTCGGTCCGACAAGCGTGCCGTAGCGCGCCATGAGAAGCACAAGAGTGACGCCCAAAAGTCCGCTGGCAGCATGAATTTCCTTTTCTCCTGAAATCTTCGTGAACTTTGGCGCCGTCAAAACCCCCATAATCAGAGCGTACATCATGGGCAGAAGCACGATTTTCCCTATTCCTACGTTGATGACGATGTTTCCGATCAGTTCGGCGATGACGATAATCACCAGAACGATCAGGTGCAGCTTAATGCTTTTCATAGCAGTCCCCTTTCCTTTCCTTTTCTTACATACTCTTCTTAATTAACTCTGGAAATAGCTTTCCAGTTTCGCCAGGTACTTTTCCTTGGTAAGAATGGGTTTTTCTTTTTCCAATATTTCTTTTGCCATTGCCGCTTCGTCATAGAGCAGATCAATGATATTCATGGCAAAAACCTTTCCCGGAAGGATAGCCGCCGCATCGAAATCGGTGACGCAAAAATCCTTTGTATGAAGTCCGCCGTCCACGCCGCCGATAAACGGGTGGATACTCGGCATGAGATGAGAAATATCACCCATGTCAGTAGATGCCGTAAAATGTCCCGCATCTTCAATTTTCGTTTCCGGAAAGTATTCTTTGATATTTTCTACAAACAGGTCATTCAATCGGGGACTGCATGCCAGGGGAAACATCCCGGGCAGCGTTTCAATAACGGTCTTTGCTCCGACAGCCGCGCCGCCCGCTTTGAGCGCCTCGTCAACACGGCGGTACTGGCAGTCGATGGCCTCCATGGTTTTCGCACGGACGTAGAGTTCCATGCGCACATCGGAGGGGACATTATTAACTAGGTCACCCCCCTTGGTAATGATGGGATGGACACGGATCATATCGTCTTCTTTGAATGTTTCACGAAGGGCATTGATCCCCATAATCCCCAAGCATGCCGCATTCAGCGCATTGATGCCTTCATGAGGGGCATTGGCCGCATGAGCGGTCTTTCCTATATACTGCACTGTTTTCCCTACAAAACCGTTGCTTGATTTCCCGATGTACACTGCTTTTTCAGGAGCGTTTCCCTGTGAATGCATCATCATCGCCATGTCGATATCGTCAAAATGTCCTTCATAGACAAGTTCGCTCTTGCCGCCGAGAAAATGGATCTTCCCTTCTTTCACCAGACGCTTGCGGTAATCAATTTCCACATATTCTTCCGCCGGTACGGCAAAAAACACGGCGCTCCCCGCCAGATCCCTCATCACCCCCGACTTGACGATCCCCGTACATGCCGCCAGCATGGACGCCATCTGGAGGAAATGTCCGCATGTATGGGCCGCTCCCGTAAGAGGATCCGCTTTGGGACTGTCCGGCGTTCCCACCGCGTCCAGTTCCGCAAGAACGGCTATGGCAGGGCCTTTTTTCCCACCATCGACGCAAGTCTTCACACCGGTGAGAGCAAGTCCCGTCTGCGGCGTAAGCCCTAATTCTTTCATATAACTTTCCACTTTTGCCGCCGTTTTCGTTTCTTTGTATCCCAGTTCAGGTTCGCTTTCAATCCGCAGAACGGTTTCATGAATCTTTTCCGCCGCTTCATCAATCGCCTGACAGACGACCTTCTTCATTTCATCTTTTGTCATAAACCAGCCTCCCCTTTTATAATTTAAACTCATTTTAGCATACGCAAATCAGCTGTTACAACAGGAAATATATACTTCCATTACTATGGCAAAATAAAAGCGCCGATTGCCGGTCAGCGCCTGTATTTCATTCGGCAGCTCCTGCCGCTGCTTTTTCCTCTTCCCCTTTGGGAAATACAAGATTCAGAAGAACCGCCACGATGAAAACCACCGCTACACAGTTCTCTGCGAATACGCTCCGCAGCAGTTCGGGAAATATGCGGAAAATCTGCGGTGTCTGCGTGAATCCCAGTCCGATGGAAAGAGACAGGGCGGCAATACTCATATTTCTCTGTGAATATCCGCAGCGGCTGATCATCTGCACACCGGACACCACGATGGAGCCGAACATCATAAGCGTACAGCCGCCGAGGACGGCTTCAGGCAGTGACGCCAAAATGACTCCCAGCGCGGGAATGAGTCCTGCCAGAACCATGATGACGGCGCCGCTGGCGATGGCTTTCCTGTTCACCACATGTGTCATGGCGATAAGCCCCACATTCTGGCTGAAAGATGTAATCGGCAAACACCCGAAGAGAGAAGACACGGCAGAAACAAACCCGTCCACGGCAATGGAGCCGGATATTTCCCTGTCTTTCGCCTCCCGATTGAACCCCATTGCGGCAAGCGCCGAGGTGTCGCCCAGCGTTTCTGTGGCAGACACCAGGAAAATAAGGAATACGGAGAAAATGGCGTCATAATGAAATTCCAGAGAATAAGGCATAAAAATCGGCAGAGACACAAGGGATACTTCCGTCAGGCGGCCCAAATCAACCATACCGTAGAAATATGCCGCGGCGTATCCCACAAAAAGTCCGAAAAGGACAGATAACTGCTTATAGAAAGATTTCGCCCGGATATTAAAAATAAGACAGGAAACCAAAGTAATCGTACCGACAATAAGGAACCGGGCATCGCCGAACTCAGGATGGCCGAAACCGCCGCCAAAAGAATTCGCTCCGATGGAAAGCAGTGAAAACCCGATGGCCGTCACGACAGTCGCCGAAACGATGGGCGGTACCAGTTTCCGCCACCATGCCGCGCCAAGGCCGAGGATTCCCTCCAGAACACCGCCTATAAGGACAGCACCGAGAATAGCGCCGTAGCCGTATTTCAATCCGATCACACAAAAAACAGAAACAAAGGTAAAGCTGATCCCCATGATGACGGGAAGTCCGCTACCCAGACGGAAAAAAGGATACATCTGGAGCAGGGAGCCGATGCCTGCAATGATCATGGCCGCCTGGACAACAGCGCCCGCTTCTGAGGCAGGCATCTTTACCACGCCCGTCACGATAAGGATCGGCGCGATATTTGCCACAAACATGGCAAGAACGTGCTGGAGACCGAAAGGCACCGCTTTGCGGACAGATATTTTCCCATCCGCTTCATAAATCGGATCTGTATTCATTCCGGCCTCCTCAGCGAAACGTAATGACGCCTGTTTCGGCATCCATTTTTTCAATAACTGCCAGAGAGCGGACATCATATCCCGCTTCACGGAGCGCGTCGCCGCCGCCCTGGAAGCCTTTTTCGATGCAGATGCCGATGCCTTCCACAATACCATCCGCCTGTTTTACCAGATCAAGAAGCCCGCTCACGGCGCAGCCGTTGGCAAGAAAATCGTCCATGATGAGGATATGTTCGCCGGGTTTCAGATATTTCTTTGATACCACCACATGGTTTTTCCGATTATGGGTATATGACATAACCTCCGTAGCAAACATTTCCTTATCCATATTGCTTCCCGCAGATTTCTTCGCAAAAACTACAGGCACCCCGAAATACACCGCCGTGAGGCAGGCAATGCCGATCCCCGACGCTTCGATCGTCAGAATCTTGTCCACTTTCCGATCCCCGAAAAGCTTTTTAAATTCCTTCCCCAGTTCACTGATAAAAGGCACATCGATTTGATGATTCAGAAAACTGTCCACCTTGAGCACATTCCCTGGACGGATCACTCCGTCGCTCAAAATTTTCTCCTGCAGTAAATTCAGCTCTGCCACCCTGATACCCCCTCCAAAGACAATACACACCCTATAATTTATTTATTATAACATAGCTTATAGACGACAGCTCACAGCTGATAGCTTTTATCTTCTAACCACTTTCCTTACCACGGCAGCAGATCATTTACACGGTTCTGGCGGACACCCTGCCATGAGTTTCACTTTTACCGGAAACGAAAAAGGAGCAGGCACCATCAGCAGTGCCTGCTCCTTTCTTTTTGGAAGCTCCTTACTTCTTGGCAGCGAGAGCTGCTACCTGGGCCTTCAATTCATCCAGCTCTGATCTCATCTCTTTATTTTCCGCCTGCATCTTGTCATTTTTCTCTTTCAAGTCCTTAATCTGGTTCGCCATTTCCACTTTGGAATAACGGGTATAAACGTCACCGCGTCCCAGCTTCACAGAAATTCCTGCATTGATCATGTTCCTGTCATCTCCCATGGTCCAGCCGAGACTCATCATCGTTCTTTCGTTCGGCCGATAGAAGAGGCCTACCGTACCTTTTTACCCATGTTGTATATGTTCTGCGTATTATTCTGCACATCATTCTTTACGGCCTGGAGCTGGCTTCCATTGACAGCATCAGTGGAAGTGGCGCTTATTTCACCGGCCGCCACATGGGTAATTTTTTTGCTGCCTGCGTCAATGCCGCCTTTAGTCACAGACGGGCCGCCCTGGATAGCCAGTCCTTTGTTGTCCATCTTCGTATCACCGGTCTTGATGCTGCCGTCGCTGCCGAGATCAATATTTTTTGCCAGTTTCAGATTCAGTTTGCCATTTTCGGAAACGACACCGATATTATTGGCTGCTGCCACTTCTGTCGCGCCGCCGGTAATCTGCAGTGTTTCACCTGAATTTTTAGTAATGGCGCTGCCCGTGTCTCCCGCAAAGGTCAGGCTGCCGGTTCCGCCGCTCCCTACGAGACCGCTCACATCGACTTCATAGTTCTTGGACGGATCATTCTGTGTAAATTTGATTTTCTTCGTGGCTGCATCGTAGGTACCGCCCGTCGTATAGGTATCCTTGGCGGAGACTTTGTATGTATTTGTCGTGGAATCATGAGTAACGGTCACATTATCACCGGCCGTCACATTAGTCTTAGCTGCTGCCGCCGTGGCTTCTACTTTCTTCAGCTGTGCCACATTGACGGCATCGGTATCTGCCGCGCCGGCCGCTACACCGGTGATCTGGCGGGTGATACCTTTGGATGCATCACCTACGGAAACAGCGCCTACAGTCGATTTCCAGGCAGCTGACGTATCCGTAGAAGCCGCTTTGGTGGAGGGGTCATAGCCGCTCACACCCGCTGCCGTATCCACCACACTCCACGAGCCGAGGGCCACGCCGCCGGAGACCTTAGCATGAGAATCATAACCAAAAGCCATAGCAGTTTCTTTCTCCGCTTTACTATTCTTGCCCATGGCAATGGCCCAGTCCGCGGTCGCGGAAGCATTTGTACCTACAGCTACCGCTTCTTCGCCCTTGACTGTCAGATAATTCCCCAGGGCAAGACCTCTCTGTCCGCCGCCGCTATTCGAGCCGATGACTTTATTCCCATGACCGAAAGAGACCCCCAGATTTTCCGCTTCGGAACTGGTGCCTACCACGACACTACCGCCATTTGCCGTATTTGTCATACCGACAGCCACGTTCTGATCACTGCCGCTGGAGTTCTTGGTGTAAATCCATTTTGTCGGATCGTTCGGATCTTTTTCCGCCGTATAGCCGACCAGGTTCCCCACACCGATGACCGTATTCTGTTCCCCGAAGACTTTTGTCAGCTTATGGTCATAATTGTTGTAATCCGTGCCGAACACGGCATTATGGGCGCCTTCCACTTCCAGATTCTGGCCGGCGACGATACTATTGTTTCTTCCGTTTTTCACTCCGGTCAGTTTGTTATTATTGCCAAGAACGGTGCTGTTCACCCCTTTCGAAGAAGAGGAAATACCGAGCACGATGCTGTCTTCCGCCTCGGCGCCGTCATTGTCATAGTTGCTGCCGGCTCCCGTTTTTGTAGACTTGGCGCTGTAATAATGCACTTTCGCCGCACCGGCAGCTGCCTGTACCTTTTTCAGCTGTGCCACATTGACGGCATCAGTATCCTGCGTGCCGGCTGCTACGTTTGTAATCTGGCGGGTGACTGCTGCACTGGTCGGAGTTGCCGCTTTACCTACAGAAACAGCAGCGGCCGTCGCTTTCCATGTTGCTGACGTATCTGCAGAAGCCGTATCGGTCGACGGATCGTAACCGGCAGCCCCCTTATCAACAGAGGCGACGGAATCCGCGCCGATCGCTACACCGCCGTCTTTTTCCACATCCGTATTGTAGCCGAGCATCACCGCATTGCTTATGTTCGCCGTATGCGATTTAATCGGTACATTTTCCATCACCTTATATTTCTTTTCAAGAATAACATTGCCCGAAGCATCTTTCATCGTATACGTTTTCTCTACAGTCTTCTTTTCCGTCGCCATGGATCCAAGAATTACATTGTTTTTACCGCCGTCCATATGGTGATAATCCCCGATCACTACATCGGCCGTACTGCCGGATATATTATTCCCGGTCCCCATCATAGACATACGTTCCACATTCCTGCCTGTATTTCCATATCCGTTGATCGTATTATTGATGCTGGGTGTATTTGCTGTACCTGTAAGGATATTTCCGGAGCCGATGATCTGGGAATGGACGGCATAATCTGAGGTATTTCCATTCCCCATGGTGACCACGGAGCCGCCGCCGGTCGACATGGCCAGCCCCATCGCTTTCCTGAGCTCATCATGACTTAACTGTCCGGTTCCGCTGGCATATCCCTGTCCCTCAAATAATATGGTATCACCCCAATATTCGTTCATACTGTTTCCATTTTCATCAGTCGGTGCCGTCCCGAAAGAATGTGTAACACTATTACCCGCGCCGAAAACGAGTGCCCCATTGGCGCCTTCTGTTTTGTTCAGGGTACCGACAACGGTGTTTGCCATCCCATCATTCTGGTCCGCCTTATTTGACGCTACGGTATTAAGACCGCCATAGACAGAAGCCAGATAGCCGTCAAGGCCGGAATCGCCTGCCTCCACAATGGATTTGATCCCTGTCACGGTCTCCTGCCAGCCATAAGCTTTTGCGCCATGGCCAAGAGCCACATTCATTCCGCCGCCGGCTCCGGTCCCGCTCTGGGCATGATACCCGACAACGACACTGGCATGTTTCTGCTGGATATCGGAATCGGCCTTTTCTTCCGGTGTCATGGAACCGATAACAACAGATTCTTTAATCGCCCCAACTTTCTGGTTATCCCCGATCACGATACCCGCGCCGGGATTGACCATTTCATTATTATTCCCGATGACGGTCAGGCTCTCATACCCTTTCATATAGGTACTATTGCCTTCAATTTTATTTCCCTTGCCGATGACAAGGTCGGACACATTTTTCGTCCTTTCTTCCTGCTTCCCGGAAACCGTACCGGCATTTCTATCGGTAATCTTATTGCTGTCCCCGATGACGGTCTGGCTCTTGCTGTTTTCAACGGTATTCTGAGAGCCGCTGATTGTAACATTCATTCCTTGTGAAACGGTATTTCCGTCGCCGGTAACAAAGACATGGCTTCCCCATTTACCGATGTACTTACCCAGAGGCTTGCCATCCGCCATCGCCTGCGCCAATTTCTGCTGCTCCGAAGCGGAAAGTTGTCCGAACTGATAAGAATCGGACACATGGTTAAACGCGCCGGTCACGAAAGCGCCATTGGACTCCTGTATCGTATTGTTGCTTCCGAGTATACCGTCATTAGAGCCGGCATGGTCTTTCGTGCCGCCTTTATCAACATTTTCCGTACCGATGATAATGCTGCTGTTTCCTTTGAAAGCCCCCCGTTTTGATGCATCAGGAATCAGGCCGGATGATTCGCCGATAACGATACTTCCGGAACCGTTGGACTGGGCATTAAAACCCATGGCAACCGCACTATTTGCCGTCGCCTCTGCATTTGCTCCAATCGCAATGGCTCCGGTCTCTTTTGCCCCATCGTTGTTATAATTGACTGATGATGCATTTCCGCCTTTCACAGATACGAAATGAATGCTGCCCGTACCTCCGGCAATAGCTTTCAGCTGCGCCACATTGACTGCATCGGTGTCATTCGTGCCGGCTGCCACACCGGTAATCTGCCTTGTAGCAGTACTGCCATTACCAACAGATACCGCTGCATGCGTCGCTTTCCATGTGGCCGATGTATTTGCAGAAGCTAATTTGGTAGACGGATCATATCCCGCAATATCCTTGTCAACAGAGGCAACGGAATCCGCTCCGAGCGCTACGCCGCCGTCTTTTTCCGCATTGGCTTCCGAACCGAGTATGACCGCCTTGCTGGCGGTTGTAGTAATACCGCCGGCAGAAGAACCCATCACAATCGTATCTTTTGCATTGGAAACCGTGCGGTTCGTACCGATGACAGTTACACCGCTTACATTGGTACCTGTATTTTTATAACCGTTCAGTAAATTATAAGCAGCCTTTTCCGCTGCGGTTCCTGTCAGGGTATTTCCCACCCCGACCAGCTGGGAGCGGTATGCGTAGTCTGCTTTATTTCCGCCGCCGACAGCAAGGACAGCGCCGCCGGAATCATTTCTCCGTATCCCCTCTCTGAGTTTTTCCGCCAATTCTTTGGGGCTATTAGTCAAAAGTGACATGGGATCCGCTATATTGTCCACTGAATTGGTCACTTCATTGCCCGCACCGAAAACCAAGGTACCGTTTGCGTTATGGGTCCGATTGGCAGTCCCTACGACCGCATTGGCGATTCCCGATACACTGCTGCCCGCCGTTTTTGATTCAATGCTGTTAAAGGATCCGTTGATGACTGCTCCGAAATTCTGGGCAGCAAATCCCTGGTTCGTATTTCCGTCATACGCATTCGTCATGATGGAGTAGGCGCCGGTCGTCGTCGCAAACGCACCGGCAGAATAACTGTTCAGTCCGACGGTGGTCGCGCCTACCAAGACGGACAGTTTACGCTTTTCATTATCCGTATTGGAATCTACCGTGGTATCTCCCAAGGCGCCGACATACTTATGGTCGCCGATCATCAGACTGCCGCTGCGGGCATAAGTATTCTGCCCAATGGCAATCCCTGCCGGCAGTAAATGGTCTGTACGGGAAGGATCCGTCGAATGCATCCCGAAACGGAATATTTTGTCCTGCGTTCCCCACATGTTTTCTACAAAAGCATTCTTGCCGATGGCAATACTGCCTTCCTGCATAACATAATCATCAATCTGAGCGTGATCGCCTATCGCAATGGCACCGTTTTTCGTACTGTTATTTCTTAAATTAATATCATTCCCGATTTTAATATTCTGATTCCCCGGTTCTACAAACGTATTGACCCCGTCAAGCGCCGCAGATACAGGGCTTACAGAAATCCCTGTCAATAAAAAAGCCGCCAAAACTGCTGCCAGCGTGTTTTTAGAGACTCTCACCCTCCCGCTTTTTCTCGCTGTGCCCGCAATTTCTGAAACGACGACATAACTGTTCTTCACTCGACTCCAAATGACTTTGTAGATGTGATTCATGTTTTCCTCCCATAAAAAAACAATATAATTTAGAAACGCAATAAAAAGAAGCACCATCCCCATGCTGCCGATACTGCTTTTACATCACCTCTCCCCATAACACTTCATTTGCCTGAAAAGCAGGATACAGAATCCGTAAACAGGAAAATTCCTGCCGGATTTCCCCGCTTTCCTTTCAACACTTATTTTATTAAACAACCTCTGTTTCCATTATAGCAAAAGATTTATCTTATTTCTATATAATTCATACCATTCTACGAATACCTCTGCTCATATCGCTTTCTCATCCACGGCCTCAATGTCTCCCACTGTCATTCAGCACTTTTAGCTGACAGCTCGCAGCTAACGGCTTACAGCTCACAGCTCACAGCTGATAGCTTTTATCTTCTTACGGCTTTCCTCATCACGGATACAGATCCTTCACATTCGCTTTGGATGACGCTTTACCGTCCGTCATCACTCAGAACGGGGACAAAAAAAGAATCTTCATTCTATTCTTTTGCGTCATTCCCCCAAGCCAGTATCCTCCGTCCGGCTTCGCCGGCCACCTCCTTCATTCGCTTCGGATGATGATTAACGTTCCCCTCACTACAACAGCAAATCTTTTGCTGTTGTTTCGTATGACACCTAACGGAAATCATATGCTTCGGCTTTTAACTTACAACTAACAGCTGACAGCTCACAGCTAACGGTTAACAGCTCACAGCTAACGGCTAACAGCTAATAGCTAATAGCTATTACCCTTTTTGCCGGCCGCTCCTGTCATCTGATGTTTGATATCTGATTTGTTTATAGGTGGCGATGGCTTTTTCAAATTCCGCTTTTACAGCGGCAGGCAAATTGTCAGACACGGTTTCGCTTTTCACCATCTTTTCCAAATCCCTGTCGGCACAGATGCTTTCCGCCGGCAGGTCTGCTTCTTTGGCAAGCCGCGCTCTTACTTTTTTCAGATAGAGGAAAAACGCTCTCGTTTCTATGTCTATGGACGCCGTCTGTCCGGCCTGAATCGTTTCCTTTCGTACCGCTGTGATTTTCCCTTTCCGTCCGCGGACGGGTTTTGCCGTTTTGGGAATGACATGTTCTCTTTTTTCCGGTATTTTACTTTCTGTTTTTGGGGAAATACGGCTCCGTTCCGGATGGAGGGCCTGCAAAAAGACCTCTGCGTATTTGTCCGCTTTTTTCGGGCCGATGCCTTTCACACCGCGGAATTCTTCTTCGGTGGCCGGACGGGTTTCTGCGATCCGACAGAGGACTGTATCGGAAAGAATTTGTGATGTCGACAGATTTTCTTTTTTTGCCAAAGAGCGGCGGAGCCGTTCGAGTTTCTCATATATATTTTTTTCTTCTTTTTTGTCTTTTCCTTTTATTTCTTCCGCTCCGCTGAATTCTCCAAGCGCCGCAAGGAAACGTTCTCCATACTTCTTTAATTTGAAAGCGCCGATGCCGTGGACTTCCGCCATTTCTTCTTCTGTCCGCGGGAGGCGGGACACCATATCTTCCAGGGTGGCATCGGAGAATACGACGAAGGGCGGGACGTGTTCTTCCCTGGCAATGGCAAGTCGGAGTCCGCGAAGTTTTTCAAAGATACCGCTTTCCGTTTCTGAAAGGATGGCTTTCTTTTCTACCGCCACAGACGCCATAACATCTTCCGCACCGAAAGCAAAACCCCGTACCGACGCTTTTCTTTCGAGAACAATTTCCGCTTTTTCCGTAAGATGCAGCAGGGGAGATTCGCCGCCGTCACGTTTGAGGTAACCGTCAGCGATGAGGAAATGGATGGCGGTTCTCAAATGTTTGATTTTCGCGAAGGACAGTCTGCCGTAGGTAGGAAGGCTGTCCAGGTTCCGTTCCCTGATCATTTTCGTGCGGCTTCCTTTAAGGATATCCGCCACCATGCCGGCGCCGTACCGTTCCTTGAGAGATCTGACGGTTCGGAAAATGAGAACTGCCTCGTCGGTGATATCCACCTTTCCTCTTCCGTTTTCGCAGTTCCCGCAGCGGCCGCAGGTCTCATCAGCAGTCTCGCCGAAGTAATTTAAGATGTAATTCCGCAGGCAGCCTGTGGTGCTGCAATAGCCGTCCATGGCATAAAGGCGGTCATAGTCCATCCGTTTCTGGCCGTCCGTCTGGTTTCCCGATTCGATGAGGTAGCGCTGTATGCCCGCGTCCTGCCCGCTGTAAAGGAGGATGCATTCCGCTTTCGCGCCGTCACGTCCTGCCCGCCCCGCTTCCTGATAATAGGCTTCCATGCTTTTGGGCATCTGGTAGTGGAGGACGTAGCGCACGTTGCTCTTGTCGATACCCATGCCGAAAGCGTTTGTCGCCACCATGACATGGATGCGGTCGAAGGAAAAATCTTCCTGCCCTTTCTTCCGCGCGTCATCTTCCATGCCCGCGTGGTACCGCCCCGCTTTTATTTTCCGGCTTGCGAGCATTTCATAAATTTCGTCCACTGCTTTCCTGGTGGCGCAGTAAATGATGCCGCTTTCTTTTCCGTGGTTCTGCACATAGCGGAGAATGAAATCTTTCCGGTCCGCGCCGTGGATGACACGGAAGGACAGGTTCGGCCGGTCCAGTCCCGTACGGAAAACGGCTGCTTTCCCCAGGCCGAGGCTTCGTTTCATATCTTCTTCCACCAAGGATGTCGCCGTAGCGGTGAAAGCGGTGACTACGGGTTTTGCGGGAAGCGTATCGATAAAGGTTTTTATTTTCCGGTAACTTGGACGGAAATCATGGCCCCACTGGGAAACGCAGTGTGCTTCGTCAATGACGACCATGGACAGGGGTACTTTGGACAGGCAGTCGGTGAAATAGGTGGGTTCCAGTTTTTCCGGCGCCATGTAAAGCAGCTTCAGACGCCCCCGGAACAAATCGCGGAGCCGCTCGATAGATTCGTCAAAAGGCACGGTGGAGTTTACATAGGACGCGGAAATCCCCTGCTCTGCAAGCGCTTCCACCTGGTCTTTCATGAGAGAAATCAAAGGAGAAATAATAATCGTACCGTGGGGAAAGAGGAGGGCGGGAATCTGGAAGCAGACCGACTTTCCCGCGCCGGTGGGCATGACAGCCAGCACATCCCTGCCCGACAGAATGGTTTTGATGACATCTTCCTGCATAGGCCGGAATGTATCATAACCGAAATATTTTTTTAAAAGTTCCGCCGGTTCCATCGTTTCCTCCTTTCTTCAAATACTTTTCTATTATACCAGTTATTTCCCCCAAAGCGGCAAAATAAAAAGGACCGCAGCGGTCCCTTTGTTTCTTTATTTCAAAGCATATCTTTCTTCCACAGCACCAGCGCCGATACGAGGGTCAGCACGAGACCGAGAAGGGTGACCGCAGCAAATCCGATCTCGCTTGATTCCCACGGCACGGGCACATTAATACCCCAAAGGCTGAATATCAAAGTGGGCACGGCAAGAAGGATCGTCACCGAGGTGAGGAATTTCATAATCTGTGACAGACGGTTGGAAATAATCGAGGAGAAGGAGTCCATCATGGACATCAGGATGTTCGTGTAAATTTCCACCATTTCCAAAGCCTGCTTATTTTCAATGATGACGTCTTCCAGAAGATCCTCATCTTCTTCGTACATTTTCAGGAGTGTATGGATGGGGCTGTTGCGAAGACGCATAAGGCGCTCCATGACGTTTTCATTCGCATGAAGGGCGAAGTTGAAGTAGGTCAGAGATTTCTGCAGTTCCAGCATACGGAAAAGTTCTTTGTTCTGCAAAGATTTCCGCACCTGCGTTTCGATGCCGTCCGTCTTTTTATAAATCTGCTGCAGGAAGTACAGGAAGGACGACGATGCGGTAGACAGTATCTGGAAAAGGAATCTTGTCTTTTTATAGGTTTGGAAAGAGGCGTAATTATTATTTATAAACTTCTGGATCACCGTATTATTTTCAAGACACACGGTAACGAATACCTTATCCGTGATAAAAATCCCCAGCGGCAGCGCATCGTAAGCATCTGTCTCCAGGACGACAGGCGTATTTACGACAACGAAAATAAAATCGTCTTCCAGTTCCACGTGGGAACGTTCTTCACGGTCAAGAGCGGTCTGGAGGGAATCGACGGGGATGCCGGTAAGGGCATTCAGCTTTTCCAGCTCCGCCGCATCGGGAGCCGCGCAATTGATCCACGACCCTTTTTCCATTTCCTCAAAAGCGACGGGACAAAGTCTGTGATTTTCATCATGTTTATAAGCGGTAAGCATCGGACTCCCTCCTTTCCATATAAAAGGAAATACCGTCTTCTCCTGTATTTCCATAATAATCCTACCCTCTAATATAGTGATAAAGGGGAAATATGTCAATCAGAAAGTAAGGAACTCTTTTCATCCATCATAAAAGCGCACAGGTCCGGCCCGCACGCTTTTACCTTTTCCTTCAAATTTCTTTTAGGCCTGTTCTTTCTTTCCGGTCACCAGCATCTGGACGATACCGACAGCAAATCCCACCGCAAAGAAACAGATCCAGCCCATGCTGTATTCCGCCAGCGGAAGAGCCGCGAGCATCGGTTCCACGGCACCCAGCTTCAGACCGAACCCGTGAAGCCCGTCACAAAGAGCGGGCACAGCGGTAAAAAGCGTCGTCCATACATATACGCAGCGGCGGCCGTTAAAGAAATTATGCAGGAACGCCAGCGCAATGAGGGAAATGGACATGGGATACAGGAAAAGCAGTACGGGAACAGCATTCTTGATGATCGTCGTCAGGCCGAAGAGCGCCACGAAGAAGCAGACAACGACCATGACGGTAACAAAGGTTTTTGAAGAGATTTTCGGCAGGAGCAGGTTAAAATAGGCTGCGCAGGAAGCCGCCAGACCGACACTGGTGGTCAGGCAGGCAAAGATAACGATCACTCCCAGAATGCCTCCGCCGGCGGCACCAAAGTAGTGGAGCGCCGTTTTTACGAGGACGGGAGCGCCGTTTTCCTGCACACCGATGAGGGATACGGAACTGGCACCGATATAGCAGAGCGCCGCATAAATAACCGCCATGAAAAATGTGGAAATCAGACCGGACCGGAGCGTGTCTTTCGTAATCTGCGCTTCGGAGACCGCGCCGTACATCTTGACCGATTCCACCACGATAATGCCGAAAACAAGAGCGGCAAGGCCGTCCATCGTATTATATCCGTCAACGATCCCCTGCCCGAACGCTTTCACACCGGTGTCATAAGCGGCTGCCGGTGCCTGCCAGCTTCCCATGGGCGAGGCAACGGCACTGATAATCAAAAGGAAAAGGAATACCAGAAGGACGGGAGTCATGAACTTGCCGACACGGGATACCAGCTTGGACGGTGAAATCGCAAGCCACCAGGTAATGATAAAAAACACCGCGGCAAAAATATACAGCCCTACGCTCCGCATTTCAGGAGGCAGGTACTGCGCCACAGCAATCTCATAAGCCACCGTCGCCGTACGGGGAGCTGCAAAAAACGGCCCGATGGTCAGGTACAGCGCCGTGCAGAAGAAAATGCTGTACGCCGGATGAATACGCCCCGCCAGTTCACGGAGATTCACACCGGAGTAGCAAATGGCAAGAACACCCAAAAGCGGAAGACCTACGCCTGTCATCAAAAAGCCGATTGTCGCGGGAATCGTATTTACCCCCGCGTTCTGCCCCATGAAGACCGGAAATATCAAATTTCCCGCCCCGAAAAATAATGCGAACAGCATGAGCCCGATCGCGATAAATGCGTTGTTCGTCTTTTCCCCCATAAAAATCTTCCTTTCTGCTATACTCCAAAACACCCGGGAATTGCAACCGCTCCCTCAAGTAGATACACACTTTGTGTGCTATGTACGCAACATTATATCACACTTTCTGCTAATTATTAACCACTTTTTCAATATTTCCCCGTCTGCCTTTTGACGGCTGCTCTTCCGTAAAAGACATGCTTTTCCTTGACCGTCCTGTTTTTCAAGATTATGATAAACATATAATTAATATATAAGGAATAATAAAGGAGAATCCCTATGAACATAAAAGAAGAAGCGGCAAAAATGAAACTGGCATCGCCCCTGATGGCCTCCGCATCTGCAGAAAAAAGAAATTCCGCGCTCCTTCACATGATTGAAAATCTGGAAGCAGGAAAAGAAAAAATATTTGCTGCCAACGGGATCGATCTTGCCGCGGCAAAAGCATCCGGACTCGCTCCTGCCGTCATGAAACGGCTGGCATTCGATGAAGGGAAACTGGCGGACAGCATCAGCGGCATCCGGCAGCTCATTTCCCTTCCCGATCCCGTGGGAAAGGTTACCCTTGCCCGCCAGCTTGATGAAGGGCTCCGCCTTTACCGCGTCACCTGTCCCATCGGCGTCATCGCCATGATCTTTGAAGCGCGCCCCGACGCCATGATCCAGATTTCCTCCCTTGCGGTGAAAAGCGGAAACTGCGCCATCCTGAAGGGCGGAAAAGAGACGAAAGAAACGAACCGCGTCCTTTTTTCCCTCCTCCATGAAGCCGCCACCGCCGCGGATCTTCCCTCCGAAGCCTTATTCCAAGCAGAACAGCACAGCGAAATAGATGAGCTCCTCGCCTGCCGCGAATCGGTAGACCTCATCATTCCGCGGGGCTCGAACGCTTTTGTCCAGCACATCATGAGCCGTACAAGCATCCCCGTCATGGGGCATGCCGACGGTATCTGCCACATCTATGTGGACAAAGATTATGATATGGCAAAAGCCATCCCCATCGTCATTGACGCGAAGACCCAGTACACCGCTGCGTGCAATGCCGCAGAAACACTTCTTGTCCACCGGGATATCGCCAAAGACTTTCTGCCCGTACTGGAAAAGGCCGCCGGAGAAAAATACATCCGTCTCCGCGGCACAAAAGAAGCAGGGGAAATTATCCCCTTAGATATCATCGAAGACGATGACTTCCGCCATGAATACCTTGATCTCGTCCTTGCCGTAAAAATCGTCTCCACCGTAGAGGAAGCCATCGATCACATCAACAGGTACGGCTCCCACCACACCGATGCCATCATCACGGAAAATATCAATACTGCCGCGCGGTTCATGCAGCTTGTCGACTCGGCCGGTGTTTACCAGAACGCGTCCACCCGCTTTGCCGACGGGTTCCGGTACGGCTTCGGCGCGGAAGTGGGCATTTCCACAGGCAAGCTCCATGCCAGGGGTCCCGTCGGATTGGAAGGGCTCCTGTCATACAAGTACAAGCTTTTCGGCAGAGGCCATATCGTTGAAGACTATGCCTGCCATAAAAAAGATTTCCATTTCAAAGAATTGTAACTTTGGGTGAGGTCTTCATGATCGACTTTTTCCACCGGCACCAATCCGCTTTACGGCGGCTTTCCTTCCTGCTGCTTGCCGCCGTCCTGGGTCTTCTCCTCATCGCCCAGATCGCCGCTTTTGCGGCCGCCCGCATTTTCAGCTATGCCATGAACAGGCAGCACATGCTCCGGGGACATATTTCCGTTGAAAAAATCTCCGCCGACATCGCAGGCTACGTTTCCTTTGAAAACCTGCTCTGGACGGATGACCACGGTATCCCCATCCTCTTTGTCCCCGACGGGAAAATAAAAGTGCGCCCGGAAGATATCCTCCGAGGCAAACTGCGGGCCACCGCCATTTCCGAGATAAGGCTCCGCAATGCTTCCGCAGCGCTCCGGTTTGACAAGAATATGGATGTCGACCTCATCAATAAAACGGCCGCTGAATCCGAACCGGCAGAGGAACGTGCGGAAACTCTCCACGAGAAAATCGCCAACTTCAAGCGGAACGGACAGAAAATGAAAATGAATATCCACCTGGAAAACTGCCAGTTGGAAGCTTTCTATGAAAACAGGCACTTCCTTCTTTCCCATGTGGACATGCACCTGAATATCGACACCGACGATTCTCTTTTTGTCGACCTGTCCTCCGGTAAATTCGGCGGTACCGCCATCGGCGACAGTGTGAAGATTTACGGCGACATTGACATGAAGAGCGATGAACACACCATCGCCATGAATGTATCTTTTTACGGTGTCGATCCGGCATCTCTGGGACTGGGAAACAATATCCACGACAAGCTTACCCTCATTGCCGAAGCGGGCGGCCCCGTCGCTTCCCCGAAAGCGGAAGGGAAAATCACCATGGAGCAGCTCCATATCCCTGCCCTTTCTTTCTCCCATCTGGACGGCCATGTTTTCTACCACCATGGGAAAATGAAATTCACCGATGTCACGGGACGTGTCTACGGCGGCACAGTCAAAGCATCGGGAAACTATGACATAGACACAAGGGCCTACAACATCCACCTGGCAGGCAAAAAACTGGATTCCCGCTATCCCGCGAAAGACGCTGCCATTTTCTGCTACGTCGATTTAGAAGGCGATATCCGCTGTGACGGAAATCCGAAAGAGGTTGTCTCCGAAGGCACCTTCACTTCCGGCAGCGGTTATTACAAACTGATTCCTTTCAAAAAGATACAGGGTGCTTTCCACAACAGGGGAAAAGAGCTGGACTTCTATGACGTATCCATAGAGACCGCCCTCGGCACCTTTTCCACCGACGCTTTCCACATCAGGAACGGCAAACTCCAGCTGGGCGACATCACCCTCACCAATGACAGGGGGGAGGAAACCGATGTAAAAGGCGCCATGGAGCATGCGGAAAACACTTTCCGGCAAATAGGACAAGATATAAAGGAAATAAAAGAACAGATCAACGGATTAAAACCGTAAGGGTTATTTTCCTGTTCCCATTCTTTTCCGTTTTGCTCCCCGCCATAGATTCTTTATTTCTGCCCATAGAAAAACTCCTGCAAGAAAGATTTTCCTTCTTACAGGAGTTTTTGTTTTTTATCTTTTATGCTTCGCCTATAATCGGTTTCTTTTCCGCCACACCCACTTTTCTCGGATAGGTTTTGGGAGACGGCGCGGTTTTCCTGAAGTAGAGAATCGTCCTTTTTTCCCCCGTGGGGAGCTCCAGCTCTTTTCGCTCCATGAGCTCCGCTTTCAATTCTTTCAGGATCTTTCCCGACTGTCTGAGTTCCTCGTCGGCACCAGGTCCTTTCATCGCTGCGAAAATACCGCCTTCCTTCACAAAGGGGATACCCCATTCGGCAATGACGGGAAGCATCTTTACCGCTCTTGCCGTCACCATATCAAAGGTTTCCCTTGTCTTCCTCCGCCGTCCGCCTTCTTCGGCGCGAATATGGAGAATCTTTATATTTTTAATCCCCAGCTTTGCCGCGGCATTCTCTATAAATACAAGTTTCTTTAAGACAGAATCCACCAGCACGACCTGCATATCCGGCCGCAGGATGGCCAGCGGAATTCCCGGAAACCCGGCGCCTGTCCCCAAATCCAGCATACGCCCGTTCTTCGGAAAATATTTCTCCTCATACACGGTCAGCGAATCATAAATATTTTTGACCAGGCTTTCTTCTGCATCTTTGATTCCCGTTAAATTCATTTTCCTGCTCATGGCAATCACCATGGCATTGTACTCTGCCATTTTTCTTACAGCGTCCTCATCCGCTGCCAGGCCGAGCGTTTCCACTATTTCCCTGACGGTCATCATGTCTCCCTTGTGCGGCATACATCTCAAAAATAATTATTTTTTATCAGTATAACAGATTTCACGAAAAGAAAGCCATCCGCTGCTTTCCCATGCATAAAAAAAGAGACATGGGGAAAGCGGATGCTCCCTGTCTCTTCTTTCAGACAATTACTGTTTCTTCCTTTTCAGGAAAAAACCGCCTGCCGTCAGCGCGATGCCGATCCCTGCAAGAAAATTCCCTGCCATATGGATCATAAGCTCCCTTTGGTTATTGCCTGAAATAGCGGCGGCAGCTTCCTGCGCATTTTTTGCATTTCTGGCAATTTCCAGATTGGCAGCGCTTTGATCCGGATTAAACAGCAGGATACAAACCCCTGCCACCAGTAGTACAATCCCTACAATCAGCATGTTTTTTGGATTACGCATAATACCCTCCTTTTAATTTTTTATCATTATACCACACTCACGCTTCATGTCATAAAGTTTTTTAAGAACCTGATAAGAAAACTAATCAATTTTAAAATAGCTTTCTTCTGCCCTTTAATGATATAATGAAACCGTTTGTGGGAGATCATACTATAGAAACGATTTTATTTACAACAGGAGGCGATTTTAGTGGATTACACCCCCCATCTGACAAAACGAATCGGTTTATTTTTATTGGTACTGGCAGCGGCGATCATGATGCTGACAGGCTGCGGCGGAGGCGGCTCCTCTTCCGGCGGCGGAAAAGAAACATCTGCAAAGCCGACAAGCCAGCTGGAAAAAATCAGCAGCTATGTAAAAGCCACCAACGGTTTCAACGGCCATAATGTAAGATTTGCCTTTGCCATCGACAAAGTCCTGGCGAAGATGAAAGCCGGTGAGGATCTGGACTTTGCCAGCTTCCCCGCTTATGACAGCCTGAAAGAAAACTTGACGGAAGCCAAAGCGGAAAGCAGCGGTTTCTCCGATATTGATGAAAGTACGACAGCCGTACTTAAGGTATTGGATGAAATGGTTCCCCTGACCAGCAAAATGGAATCTTACTATAAATCCAAGGAATATACCACGGACGGCAACCAGAAAGGCCGTGAAATGGTCGCCTCTTATCTGAAACTCTATGACCAGTTCAACACGGAATACAGCAAACTTGATAGTGCCATCAGCCAGCACAATTCCGAACTCCGCGACCTTTTGATAGAAGAAATGAAAAAGGACAACAAAGTCATGGCAGCCACTTATATGGAAATCGGCCGCGACATGAGACGGGCTCTGGAAGCTATCGACCCGGAAGATCCTGCCAAGACAGATAAGGCGCAGATAGAAAAACTGCTGGGACAGGTAAAGGAAAATATGGAAAAACTCAAACCGGCGGAAGATGTCTCCGGTGTAAAATCTTTCAAAAGCTCTGCTGAACGCGCCATCGGAAGGATCCGTACCTATCTGGCAGGGGGCGGCGGCAATGACGCCTTCAATGACATGGTAGAAGCCTACAACGATTTCATCCGTGACAGTAACAGAATAGACGCAAGCGAACTGGATAATAAAAAGAAATAAGAAAAAAATTCTCCCAGCAAAAAATCCCCTTTTCTCAAAGAAGGGGATTTTTTGCTTCCTTATTTACATGCTCATCAGCCGGTCAAAAATAGGAATACCGGATCAAAGCCCCGACAGTCCCCAGCCATAAAACAGCCATAATAACCTTAGCCCACAGATGTATATACAAAGGGCCGTCATGCCGGCGGAAATAAAGCAAATGGATGATCCAATAGATAAACAAAAAACAAAAGAAAGCACTGCTGAATCTAAACATATAAACGGCTCTGCCGGTGCCGCTCATCATCAATGTAACAGATGCAAAAATAATAAAGACGGAAAATGCGGTCATCAGACTCCCGATCCCATATAACTGCCACTTTTCTCCTCTTTTCCAGGGTCTTTCTTTGAAAGGCATGTACCGCATATTCCCTCTGAGAAGATATTTATACTTTCGGTTTTTCTTATCCCACGTGCCCAGCCCTATAAGCAGGGAAGGAAGAATACAAAGCCAAAAGCCGAGCCCGAAAAAAGTGGCAGCTTCTTCCGCCAGCTGATCCATCCGCACCGTAGACCATATATCCGGATTGATTGCCGTCAGCATCAGGGGAATAACGATAATCCCAAAAAGGAACCAGTAGGCGAGATACCGCAGGCAGCCGGCCGCGCCCCTGTATTTCTCCCAATTTTTTATAAATTCTTTCTCCGTCTCCATAAATCCTAACATGATCATCCCGTATCCTTTTATATTTTCACAATCAACTTTCCATGAAGCAGTACGCGGCTTTCCCCGTCGGAAAGGTTCCTATTCACCTGAAAGCTGACTTTCCTTTTCCCACATCCGGTTTCCGCCTGCCATTTTTATTTCCGCTACCTGTCATAATGTTTGAAATGATCGCGTTTTATTATGTAAAATATAAAATACATCAGCGCGATGGAAAGCAGTCCGGATTCCCAGCCTATGGATGCAAAACTCTCTTCAAAAACAATCCGGCATTCCTCCATGCTGTGCCCGTCCAGCATGTAATTGAAGCACAACAGCCCCAGAAAAGCCATAACTGTATTTATGGATACAGACCCCATCATTTGTACTTTTTCTTTCCAAGCCGCATTTTTCCCACCTTTTTCAAAAGAGCGGAGAAGAAAGATGGAATACACGGCAGGCACAATGACCAGAAGAAACCCGGCACCCTGATAAGTATAGGTGCGGCCGCTCCATAGCGCTTCCTGTAAAACAGTCCTGACAACCAGGCTTTCCCTGCTTGCCAGAAAAACACCTGCCAGGATTCCATAGGCCAGCACCAGTCCCAACATGTACGACAAGACTCTGCTTTCCAATGTATCCAGGTACAGTCTTTTAAAGGCAAACAGCACCAGGCCATACATCAGAAGCCCGCTGTAAAATATCCATGAAGCCGTTTCTCCATCCATGCCCTTTCCTCTTTCTAATAAAATAAATTTCCGCCGCAGGACGAGACGTTTTACCCATTTACAGCAGCACTTCCCCGCTACCGTTTACGGCTGACCTTCAGTTTCTCATCCCAATCCTAAAATTTTTTCCGCCGCTTCCTGCAAATTATTATACACTTCTATCTGCCGCCTGTGTTCTTCCCAGGGCGGGAGCAGGTCAGGAATCATGACAGCTTTCATTCCCGCGCGCAATGCGCCTTCGATGCCGTGGGGGCTGTCTTCAAAAACGGTACATTCTCCCGGAGGAATACCGATCCGCTTTGCCGCCAGAAGAAATATATCAGGCGCCGGTTTCCCTCTTTCCACTTCATCACCGCTCACAAGGGCGTCAAAACAGTTTTCCATTCCTGCGTTTTCCAGATTATTTTTTATCTGCCGGAGCGGACTGCTGCTGGCTACTGCGGTTTTGATGCCAAGCATGCGGCAGCGTCCGAGTATTTCCACCGCTCCCGTTTTGACAGGTACATTCTTTGCCAGATGGCGCAGAACCCTTTCTTTGCAGTCTTTCTGAATTTCTCCGCCGTCCTCCATGTGGTAGTATTTTTCCAAAATGCGGTTCATCATTTCCCCGCTCGTCCCCGTGATTTCCGTGATAAAACTGTCTGCAAGGACAATCCCCCGCTCTGCCGCAATGGCTCTCCAGTAATTTTGAAAAATCCGTTCCGTATCAAACAGAAGCCCGTCCATGTCGAAAATGCAGCCGCTTACCATAATTTCCACCCTCTTCCGCTTGTCTCCAGCATACCACATTCCGTGCTTTTCACCATAAAAACCGTGACAGTCACCCGCCACGGTTCTTATGAATGTTGGAAATCATTTTATGACGGTCACGCGGCCCTGTTCTTTTTCATACTTTGCAGGAACTGTTCCTTTCAATTCCTCTTTAAGATAGTTTTCCACCGCTTCCGTATCCACATAACCGATGGCCTGGATGTCCACAGCCCCCGGTTCCGTCAGTTTCCCGTAAGCGTCTCCGCCGCGGCAGATGAATTCTGTCGTAACAAGAGTGTAAACTTTATCCACATCGAATGGTTTCCCGCCGATTTCATGGATAGTGACGCGGCTTCCCGGTTTGGCAGGCGCAAAATAGGTGGAATTTTCATACTGCTTCCCGTTTTCATAAGGCACTTTTGTATTCACAGTGTAGCGGATTCCCGACACCTGGGGAAAAGCGCCGATCTGGGACGGAAGGGAACAGGTGGCAGCTTCTATGATTTCCAGAAGCGTTTCGCCCTTAATTTTCATCACATAAAGCTGATTATTGTAAGGAAGCACACCGGAAATATTTCCTACGGTGATATTTCCTTTTTCAATAGACTGGCGCAGGCTGCCGCCATTGAACAGACAGCCGTCCACGCTGACGCCTGAAGCTGCCATTGCCTGCTGCGCCTGCCAAAGGTACGCATCTGCAACGAAGTCTCCCAGGTTCGTTTCATCCGTACGCACACCGGGGTCGCGGCTGCCATTCAAAAGCAACGGCGTTTCCCCCAGCTTCAACGCCATCGCGTCATCCACTTCCCGCTGTGTCTTGTCTACCAGTTCTTTGACGACGGGATCTTCTTCATTAAAATCGCCATACTTGCAGAAATTCTCCGTCCATTTATTATCCATGTGGGTAATGACGCCGATATTTTTCGTATAGTGCCCTGTCTCTGCAAGCAGCGCCCCATTGATATATTTATTCTTTGCCGTATGGTCATGTCCGTCGATAAAAATATCAATACCGTTTACATTCATGAGAATATCATCAGAACGGTGCCCCCTATTGGCATCTTCACTGCCCAGATGTCCAACTGCCACGATGAGATCGCATTTATCCTCTTCTTTTAATTTCTTCACCAGATTCTGTGTAACGGCAATCGTCGCCTTATCGTCCAGAAATTTCAACCCATATACATTTTTCGGATTGGTCGTCACCACGGTTTCCGGCGTAGTGAGACCGATGATTCCGATCTTTACATCCCCTTTTTTGTATATGACAGAATCCCGGGTAAGCGGCCTTCCCGTCGCTTCTACAATGACATTGGCGGAAAGCATGGGAAACTTCGCTTCCCGGACACGCTCTGCCAGAACCTCCTGCCCGTAATCAAATTCATGATTGCCCAATGCCATAGCATCATAACCAGCGGCATTCATGAAAGCGATTGCCGACTTCCCCTTGCTGAAATTTACAAGATTATTGTCCTGTATGGCATCGCCGGCATCTACAAGAAGCACATCTTTTCCCTGTGACAGGTAATGCTTGCGCAGGGCGGACACGGTGGCCATACCGTTGATTCCTTCCGCCCGCCGGTCAAAACCGTGGGTATCATTGGTGTGGATAATAACCAGATTGGAAAAATCGGCAGCCAGCGCCTGTCCGCAAAGCAGCATGGACACTGCCAAAAACGCAGCCATCTTCTTTTTCATAATATCCTCCATTCCACCACCTTCCGTCAGGCGGCATAAACAGCCTGTAAACCCCGGCTTTCTCCCCGTATCTTGCCTGTTTTATCCCACTGCCCGCGAATACTTCGTAGCCGCTCCTGAATTTAATTCGAAGCAATGTTTCCGTGAAGCCCCGCAGGGGAGCATAAATATAATGAGATTGGAATCATCCACATAGAAGCGGTAAGGGCCGGGCATTTCTGCCGGACGATATCCGTCCGGAATACAGCCGTCAGGCCTCTCCGAGCTCCATACCCCATCCTTGTAAAAGAACATTCCCGCCCGGATATTTTTTTCCAGACTTTCCACGGTCATGAAACGTTCCTCCTCCTTGCGGGCAAGCTCTTTCCATGATACCCGCTTCCCCGTATTCTGCAAAAAGGTGAACGCTTCGTCCATATATACATCCAACTGGCCGTGAAGAATCTGCTTGACCATCACAAGAGAATAAATATTATCCCCGTTTTTCGTAATCATCGGATAGACCCATGTACCCCGCTCTCCCTCTTTCTGATAGTCTTGATACGCTTTGTCCACATAAGCGCGAAGCTGTTTATTGACCGCCTTCGCCGCCCCGCTGCACTCGTTCACCGGCGTCCGCCCATCTATAAAACGGACTGCCTGCACCTGGGGTACAGTTGCCCTAAACTTTCCCTTTTCAAGGGTATACTCTTTCTTCGGGATGAACAGGACACCATAAACAGGTTCCTGCGCCATGGCAAAAACACCTGTCACGAGAGCCAAAAGAAACACGCAAACCGAAACCAGCTTTTTCATTTCCCTCTCCTTTCCGCAATGACAAAAATTCAAGTTCATAAAAATAATACTGTTCTGCCCTTAGTATACAGGAAATACAGAAAAAAATCAGTTGACAAAAACAAGACATTCACACCGTCCTTCCGTACCGCAGCCTGCGTCGCCCCATGCTTTAATACCGGACACCGGAAGCCGGCAGCCCTTCCTGACTCCTGTCATTCTGAAAGGAAGTAAGAATGCCTTGTGGAAAAGACGGAAAATGGGATAGTGACACAGAGTGAAGAATATTACCCTGATGAGACCTTACCGCTTTCCTCACTACAGCAGCAGATTCTTCGCTGGCGCGCCAGATGACGATTAACGTCCCCCCCTCATTATGATGACTTCCATGCCACGGTCATTCTGAATGGAGACAAGAATGCTTTGTAAGAAAGCAGGAAAGCGGAAATATGACACGGAGTGAAGAATCTATTACTCGGATGACATCTCTCACGGATTCTTCCGGACACCTTTGTCCTACTCCCTTCAAATTTATGCATGCAAATAGGAAGCCCCGGCATATGAAAAAAGACACCTACATTTGTAAGTGTCTTTTCCTTTATC
>PPYF01267090.1_pt1 | contig 94739 bp, 72 predicted proteins | sample 1559871 | NCBI WGS metagenome assembly PPYF01 (sample SAMN08240021, study PRJNA423297) | Human gut metagenome, whole genome shotgun sequencing project.
TGCTATACCAATTTTCACCACCTTAAAATTTCTCTCGAAAATTTTGTTTTGGGGCTTGACTTTTAATAGTTAGTCTTTTCACAGAAAACGCCTCCTTTATATGTGTTTTATGATTTGATTATATCATATTTTATTGTGCGGCGCAACGCTGCAAATTGTCATAATCTTCACCGTTTTTCACATACTTTTCACTCTCTGACGAAACCTATTTCACAATTAGCCTGTATACTGTAGGCATAGAAAGCGAAAGGAGACGACCACTATGAGCAACGAATACGATTACTCCGGTCTCTATAACAATACATCCGGCAGCGGTCAGCCGAACGGCCAGAACCCGCAGCCCGAGCAGAGTGCCCCCGCGCAGAACCAGCAGCCCCAGCAGAGCAGCTACCCCAACGTAGGCTCCAGCGGTGTCAACACTGCCAACACGGCGCGCACCGATTATTCTTCCTACAATTCCGGCAGCACGTCCGGCCAGAATCCCCAGCAGGATTCCAACGGCTACACCAGCAGCTTCAGCGGCGGCAATGGCAATAACGGCGGCTACAACGGCTACAGCTATTCCAGCGCCCCGCAGCAGCCCCCCGTGCCCCAGAAGAAAAAGGGCAGCAAGGTCCTGCTCCGCGTACTGGCCTGCGTCGGCGTGGTTGCGCTGGGCTTCGGCGGCGGTCTGGGCGGCGCTGTGGTCGCCAGCCGTGCGGGCCTGACAGGCAACCAGGTGGTTGTCCAGCAGGTAGAGCGCAGCACGGACGCCACCGCCGCAGGCAGCACCGATGGCACAAGCATGAGCGTGCAGCAGATCGCGTCTGTCGTCTCGCCCAGCGTTGTCGCCATCACCACCGAGCAGATGAGCAGCAGCCAGACCTGGTTCGGCGGCTACTACGTCCAGAGCGGTGCCGGTTCCGGCGTCATCATCAGCCAGGACGGCTACATCCTGACCTGCGCCCACGTCGTCAGCGGCGCGACCAGCGTAAAGGTGCAGCTGAACGGCAGCGACGAGAGCTACGACGCCACCGTCGTCGGCCAGGATTCCACCTCCGACATCGCGGTGCTGAAAATTGATGCTACGGGCCTGACCCCGGCGGTCATCGGCGACAGTGACGCCCTGGCCGTGGGCGAGGTCGCCGTTGCCGTCGGCAACCCGCTGGGCACGCTGTCCAACACTGTCACCGATGGCATCGTCAGTGCGCTGAACCGTCAGGTCACCGTGCAAGACAACGATATGACGCTGATCCAAACCGATGCGTCCATCAGCCCGGGCAACTCCGGCGGCGGCCTGTTCAATGCGAACGGCGAGCTGATCGGCATTGTCAATGCCAAGTCCAGCTACAGTGAGGCCGAGGGCATCGGCTTTGCGATCCCCATCAACACAGCCATGGAGATTGGCCGGCAGCTGATCGAGAACGGCAGCGTGGCTCGTCCCGCGCTGGGCGTCAAGATCATGGATGTGACCGACGCCCAGACCGCCCAGCAGCTGGGTGTCTCCACAATGGGCGTCTACGTTGTCGAAGTCACAAAGGGCAGCGGTGCCGACGCCGCCGGTGTACAGGCGGGTGACCGCGTGCTGGCCGTCGATGACACCGCCGTCAGTGATTCCTCCGCCTTGAAGAATTACCTGAAGGACAAGGGCATCGGCGACACCGTCAACCTCCAGGTCGAGCGCGACGGCAAGGTGCTGACGCTGGCTGTTACGCTTGGGTCCAGCGCACAGTAAAAACAATATAGAAACAGGGATGCAGACCGAAATCTGCATCCCTGTTTTTTGTTTGAATGGCTTCCCCCTCGGGGGAAGCTGTCAGCGGCCCCGCCCGCTGACTGATGAGGGGAAACCGTGCCATTATGGCCCGGCAGCGGGTTGCCGCCGGAAGTCTGCCCCTCTCAGGGGGTCGGCGTCCACTCCTGACTCCTCACTCAGTTCTGATCCTTACTTTTTCCCACCAGCGCAGCCAGCACGCCAAAAATCAGGCTGGCCGCTATGCCGCCGGACGCCGCCGTCAGGCCGCCGGTAAACGCACCGGGCAGGCCGCACTCGTCCACGGCATTCTGCACGCCCTGGGCCAATAAATGCCCGAACCCCAGCAGCGGCACGCTGGCCCCCGCCCCGGCGAAATCCGCCAGCGGCTTGTACAGCCCGACAGCGCTTAAAATCACGCCCGCCACGACATACCCGGTCAAGATTCGGGCAGGGGAGAGCTTCGTGTAATCAATAAAAAGCTGCCCTACGACGCAGATCGCGCCGCCGACCACAAACGCCCAGACATAGCTCATACCGCACCTCCCAGCTCGACACAGTGGGCGATGCCCGGGATGCTCTCCCCCTGCAAAAACGTAGTCTGGCTCATCAGTGCGCCCGTTGCCAGAAACAGCACGCGGCGCAGCTGCCCCGCGGCCAGCATCGGCAGGATCTTCCCGCACAGCACCGCCGCACTGCATCCTGCCCCGCTGCCGCCCGCCTGTACATTCTGACTGTTTGTGTCATATAATAAGCAGCCGCAGTCCTTATGGTTGTCCAGCGGCAGCCCCTCTTTGGCCATCTGCTCATGCAGAAGTGCCGTACCGACCTCGCCCAAATCACCCGTAAAAATTGCGTCAAAATCCTGCGGGCTTGTCCCCGTGGCCGAAAAATAGCGCAGCAGCGTCGAGGCTGCCGCAGGCATCATCGCCGCACCCATATTGTTGATGTCATGCACCGCAAAATCCTGCACGCGGCCAAACGTCACCGACAGCACCGGCACGCCCGCGCCGCCGTGCGCCCGCACCAGGCAGGCCCCCGCGGCGGTGGCTGTCCACTGGGCCGTGGGGGTGCGCTTGGCACCGTACTCCAGCGGCGTGCGGAATTGCCGCTCTGCCGCGCAAAAATGGCTGCTTGTCAGCGCCAGGACCCGCTCGGCCATGCTGCCCGCCGCAAACACCGCGGCAAGGCCCAGCGTCTCCGCCATGGTCGAGCACGCGCCGTAGATGCCCGCAAACGGGATGCCCAGTTCCCGCATCGTGTAGTTGCTGGCCGTACACTGGGCCTGCAGGTCGCCCGCAAACGCAATATCGACTTTGGAACGCGGAATATCCGCCTTGCGCAGGCAGAGCTCCACGGCCTTGCGCTGCAAGAGGCTTTCGGCCTGCTCCCAGTTTTCACAGCCCTGCTCGCCAAAAGCCGCGTCCTGCGTCACAAAGTCAAAGGCCGACGCCAGCGGGCCCTCGCTCTCTTTTTTGCCGCCTGCCGCGGCCCAGGCCGCCACGGTGGGCGGCGCGTCAAACAGCAGGGTATCGCCTCTGCGCGTCATCGGTCATCCCACCTTTCCCAGCAGCCAGTAGAGCACGCCCCACACAAAGCTGGCCAGCGTCCCAAACGCGATGACCGGCCCCGCGATGCCGAAAATCCTCGCGCCTACACCGGTCACCCAGCCCTCGGCCTTGAATTCAATCGCCGGGCTGACGACGGAGTTTGCAAACCCTGTAATGGGCACCAGCGTCCCCGCGCCCGCCTTGGCGGCCAGCTTTTGGTACCAACCCGGCAGTGTGAAAATGGCGGACAGAAAAATCAGCGCAATGCTCGTCAGCGTGCCCGCCAGCGTTTTGTCGTACCAAATCAGGAAAAATTGCCGCAGTGCCTCGCCGAGGGTGCAGATGGCCCCGCCGACCAAAAACGCCCACGCGCAGTCCCGCACCACGGGCGACGGCGGCGACGCGCGGCTGACCATCTCATCATATTGCCTGGGATCCAGTTTCACATTTCATTCCTCCCTTTTTGGGGGTAGTATGCGCCTAGCTGCCGTAAAATATGACCTGCCCGCGATAATACGGGTGCGGCACCATGACCTTGTACAGCGTGCGCAGTTCTTTACAAAGCGCCGCGTCGGGGACCGTACCGCCGCAGGGCAGGGCCAGCACGGCGTACCGCGTGCCGAACACCCGGCTTTCCAGCGCCGTGGCCCGCGCGCCTGCCCGCAGGTAAAACCCAATGCGCCGCCGTGCGATGGACGGGTCGGGAGCCTCAGCGGGGTGCTCACATTCCAGCACCAGGTCGTGTACCCGCATGGCATCGTAGTCCCGGACCAGCCCCAGCGCCGCCGTGCCCACGCCGCTGCCGCGCAGGTCGTACCGCACGGCAAAGTAGTCCAGCAGCGCCGTACGCTGGCCCGGCAGCACGACCTGCCACGCATAGGCCAGCCGTGCGCCCGCGTCATCGGTCAGAAGGAGCGGCTCGTAGACGCCGGACTCCAGCAGGCGTTGGATCTCGGCAAACGGCTTCAGCTCGGCGGCAGGGAAATCCCGCGGCAGGGCAGAGCGGTAGAGGTCCTCACATTCAGCAGCAGACAAGCGTGTGATTTGCATGGGGATTTCTCCTTTCTGTGATTGAATTATAGGGGAAAATACGGTATAATAGATAAAAATGGGGTTATGGCGCAGTTCTCGGGCGGATATGGAATCCGCCCCTACGGGTATGTAGGGGCGGGCATTGCCCGCCTGCAGGCACATTGCGGCAGCCACCGCGTTCCGCGGGCGGCCAATGGCCGCCCCTGCAACGCGCCCGTTATTCGTAGGGGTGCATTTCGTATGCACCCGCAAGCAATTTATAAAGGAGCCACCCACATGGAATGGACTGACATCAGCATCACCGTCGCCAAGCGCGACGCCGACACTGCCGAAGCCATCGCAACGATGGTTGCCAACGGCGGCATCTATATTGAGGACTACAGCGACCTGGAGCAGCAGGCGTGGGAGATCGCCCACGTTGATTTAATTGAACAGGACCTGCTGGACAAACCGCGTGACATCGTGATCGTACACATGTACCTTGCCCCTGACGAGAACCCCGCCGAGGTGCTGCCTCTGTTTGAGGAGCGGCTGAAAAACAGCGGCATCGGCTACCAGCTCAACACCACCGGCGTCGAGCAGGAGGACTGGCAGAACGCCTGGAAGAAGTACTACCACGCCATGGACATCGGCGAGCGCCTCGCCATCGTGCCCGGCTGGGAGGATTACCGGACGGACCGCATCAGGATCGTCATGGACCCCGGCATGGCCTTTGGCACCGGCACGCATGAGACGACCTCGCTCTGCCTCGAGACGCTGGACAGCCTTGTCAAGGGCGGGGAGCGCGTGCTCGACATCGGCACCGGCTCCGGCATTCTGGCCATTGCCGCGCTGAAATTAGGCGCAGACTCCGCCGAGGGCGTGGACATCGACCCCATGTGCGTGCGCACCGCGGGCGAGAACGCCGCGCGCAATGGCGTGGCGGACCGCTTTAAAGTCCTCGTCGGCGACCTGTCCGACAAGGCCAGCGGCCAGTACAACATCATCACGGCCAACATCGTGGCGGCTGCCATCCTGTCGCTGGCCCCGCATGTACCGGTGCTCATGGCCCCGGGCGCACGGTTCATCGCCAGCGGCATCATCGACGAGCGCAAGGACGAGGTGCTGGCCGGGCTGAAGGCCGCGGGTCTCGAGCCTGTCGAGGTCAAGGAGAAGCGCGGTTGGGTCTGCATCATCTGCGAAAAGAAAGAGGCTTGATCTATGCCGCATCGTTATTTTACGCGGGAGCTGGCCGAGGGCCGCGCCGCGCTGACCGGCAGCGACGCCCACCATCTGGCCGACGTCATGCGCGCCAGAATCGGTGAGGAGGTCGTGCTCTGCGGGCCGGACGGGCTGGAATACCTCGGCACGGTCACGGCCATCGAGCCGGGGCGGGTGGAGTTTTCCGTAACCGACGGCACGACGAGCAAGGCCGAGCCGGACTGCGCCGTGACGCTGTTTGCGGGCTACCCCAAGGCGGGCAAGCTGGAGGAGGTCATCCGCCACAGCGTCGAGTTGGGCGTGACCGAGGTCGTGCCGTTTTTCAGCCGGTATTGCGTAGCCACGCCGAAAAAAGAGGATGTCAAGAACGAGCGCTACAACCGCATTGCCGCCGAGGCCGCCAAGCAGGCGGGCCGCGCCATGCTGCCCCACGTGGCCCTGCCGCTGAACGATTTTGCCGCGGTTTGCAAAGCATTTGCGGATTTTGACGTTGTTCTGTTCTTTTACGAGGGCGGCGGCGCGCCCCTGCGGGAGGTGCTGCACCCCGGGCAGTACAAGCGCGTTGCCATCGTGACCGGCAGCGAAGGCGGCTTCTCCGTCGAGGAGGCCGAGGCCGCGAAGGCCGCCGGGGCTGTGACCGTAGGGTTAGGCCCCCGGATTTTGCGCTGCGAGACCGCGCCGTTAGCCGCGTTGACCTCTGTCATGCTGCTGACCGGGAATTTGGAGTGACCGCAGCAAGCCATACTATGTAAAAAAGAACAGGAGCGTCACCGTGCGTGGTGATGCTCCTGTTTTTGTTGGTTGTATTGTAGGGGCCGGGCATGCCCGGCCCGGGACGTATAAGGCAGGCGGGCGTTTGCGGGATGGCTTGTAGGGGCGGCATATATGCCGCCCGCGGCTTTCCTGGAACGGGTGCTGACGGGCAGGCTGCGGGCCGCACATGTGCGGCCCCTACGGCTCTATTGCCTTTTTACGGGCGCTAACCGCACACGGGCGCGGAGGGGTCAAGACCCCTCCCTACGGAATGCCGTTCACGGCCGGTTTGTAGGGAGCGGTCTTGACCGCTCCGGGGAGGTGTGTGGCTGGCGCAGAGCCCACGGGAGGTTATACATAGCGGCAAACGAGCAGAGCCCGCGAGGCCTGAGGGGCTCTGGCCGTTCATGGCCATGAGAAACCCACCCTCACTTCGCCTTCACATACGCCCCGAACGCATTCGGCACGGGATAGACCTCTGCCAAATCCTCCGGCGCGGCCCAGACATAGCCATCGGGCAGCTCGCACGCCGGGGCGGTGCCCTTCCAGCCGCCGAGTTCCCAAATTTTGTGCGTAAATACGTGCTTAGCGGGGGGCAGGGGCTCGTCCAGCGCGGCCTGTACACCGATGCCCGCCAGTGTGGCGGTCAGCTCGTCCCGCGTCAGCGCTTTTTCCCACGCTGCGGGCTGCCACAATCCGGCCAGCAGTCCCCGTGCGGGGCGGCGCTGCAAAAGCAATCCCTGCTCACTTTCAATCAACGCCACCGTCACGGGCACCTTGCCCTTGGCCTTGGGCGCGGGCTTCACAGGCAGCTGGTCCGCCCGGCCAGCCGCATAGCCCCGGCACAAATCGGCCAGCGGGCATTCCTCACAGTGGGGCGTGCCGGGGATGCAGACCAGCGCCCCCAGCTCCATCAGGGCCTCGTTGTAGGGACCGGGCGTGGCCTTGGGCATCTGGTCCAGCACCCGCACGGTAAAGGCTTTCTTCGTTGCCGGGGCCATGACGTCCGCGTCGTCGTTGTACAGCCGCGCAAAAACGCGCAGGACGTTGCCGTCCACCGCGGGGACGGGGATGCCAAACGCAATGCTGGCCACCGCGCCCGCCGTGTAGTCACCGATGCCCGGCAGACTGCGCAGGGCGTCGTAGTCGGCGGGCAGGTCGCCGCCGTACTGCTCGCAGACGATGCGGGCAGCCTTCTGCATATTGTTGACGCGGTTGTAGTAGCCCAGCCCCTGCCACAGCTTGCGCAGGGCGTCCGGCTCACAGGCCGCCAGCGCGGCGGGGTCCGGCAAAGCCGCGATAAAGCGTTCATAATAGGGGATGGCCGCTGCTACACGGGTCTGTTGGAGCATGATCTCGCTGACCCAGATATGGTACGCAGAAGGCTCCTGCCGGAAAGGCAGGAGCCTCTTGTTTGCGTCAAACCATTGCAGCAGCGGTGCGGCAATGGGCTGCATCAAAAACCACCGCAGGTACGGGGGAAGGGGATGACGTCGCGGATGTTGGGGATGCCGGTGACGTACATCAGCAGGCGCTCAAAGCCCAGACCGTAGCCCGCATGCTTAACGCTGCCGTAGCGGCGCAGGTCGAGATACCAGTCGTAGTCGGCGGTGTTCAGGCCCAGCTCCTTCATGCGGGCCTCCAGCACGTCGAGGCGCTCCTCACGCTGAGAGCCGCCGATCAGCTCACCGATGCCGGGAACCAGCATATCGGCGGCGGCCACGGTCTTGCCGTCCTCGTTCTGGCGCATGTAGAATGCCTTGATTTCCTTCGGGTAGTCGGTGACGAACACGGGCTTCTTGAAGATCTGCTCGGTCAGATAGCGCTCGTGCTCAGTCTGCAAGTCGGTGCCCCACTCGACTTTATACTGGAAGTTGTCGTTGTTCTTCTTCAGCAGCTCGATGGCGTCGGTGTAGGTCACGCGGGCAAAGTCGCTGGATGCGACCAGCTCGAGGCGCTCGATCAGGCCCTTGTCAAAGAACTGGTTGAAGAAGGCCAGCTCGTCGGGGCAGTTGTCCAGCAGGTAGCGGATGACGTAGCGGGTCATAGCCTCGGCGGTCTCGAGATAGGTGTTCAGGTCGGCGAAGGCCATTTCGGGCTCGATCATCCAGAACTCGGCGGCGTGGCGGGTGTCGTAGCTCTTCTCGGCGCGGAAGGTGGGGCCGAACGTGTAGACGTTGCCCAGCGCCATGGCCATGGCCTCGGCCTCCAGCTGGCCGGAAACGGTCAGGTTGACAGGACGCTTGAAGAAGTCCTTCGTGTAGTCAACGCCGCCCTCGTCGTTGCGGGGGATATCGTTGAGGTCAAGGGTGGTCACTTGGAACATCTCACCGGCACCCTCGCAGTCAGAGCCGGTGAAAATCGGCGTATGCACGTAGGTAAAGCCGTGCTCATGGAAGAACTGGTGCAGGGCGAACGCCGCCTGGCCGCGCACGCGGAACGCAGCGTTGAAGGTGTTGGTGCGGGGGCGCAGGTGGGTCATGGTGCGCAGGTAGTCCATGCCCATCTTCTTTTTCTGCAGCGGATAGTCGCCGCCGCAGGGGCCGAGCACGGTGATTTCATCCGCATTGATCTCAAAGGGCTGCTTGGCGCCCGGGGTCACAACAACGCTGCCGGTGACCTCAAAGCTCGTGTACAGACCGCACTTGGCGATCTCGGCATAGTTGGCGAGCTTGTCGGCCTGAAAAACGATCTGGACGGGCTTATAGCAGCTGCCGTCGGACAGCGAGATAAAGCCGATATTTTTAGAATCGCGCACAGTCTTGGCCCAACCGCAGACGGTGACCTTGGTGCCGTCTGCAGGGGTGGCCTTGTACAGCGATGCAAGTTCCGTTCTCTGCATGGATAGTCCACTCCTCTTTATATATATGAATGTTCCTATTGTAACAGGTATTTTATAAAAAGTAAAGAGCCGATATTTGCAGAATTGCAGGGGTGCAGGGGTTGTAGGGGCCGGGCATGCCCGGCCCGGAGGTATCCCGCGGGCAGGCGTTTATGGGAAGGTGCAGGGCCGGACATGTCCGGCCCCTACCGCGCGGCGATGATGTTACGTTTGCGATGCCATGAAGGTCTGCGGGGCGTCGGGGACGCCGATTCCTACCGTAGGGGCGGATTCCATATCCGCCCGTAGGAGTGTGCGGCGGCGCAAGCTGCCCGGAAGGGATGAATCCCAACCTTGATTAAAATTGTAATAAGAGATTTTGAGATTTACCCTCCCAGCACCGCCGCCAGCGCCTTGGCGGCGTACTCTCCGGCGCGGAGGGCCTCGTCCAGCGTGTTCGCGTGGCCGCCGATCTCTATTAAAAGGCTGCCTGTCGTCAAATCCTGATTGTAAAACCGATACCCGCACAGCACAGGGCGGGTCAGGCCCGGGTAGGCACTTTCCATAGCGGCCTCCCATTCGGCGGCAAAACGCAGATTGAGCCGCCAGTTAGGCAGGGCAATGCTGCTGCCGTTGCCGCACCCGGCAATGACCATGACCTGCGCCGTGCTCTCGCCGTCGATCTCACACACGGGCTTGACCCGCGTGCCGTCGCTGTCCTCGATGGCATCGCGGTGGACATCCAGCACGACCTTTATAGAAGGGTAGCGCTCCAGATACGCCTGCACGCCCGCGCGGCTGCGCTTATAGCTGTCGGTGTAGCCGGGCGCGTCGTAAAGCGTTTCGTCGTGCAGCGTGCGGATGCCCGCCGCGTTGAGCACCTGCGCCATTTTCTCTCCGACAGCGCACATATTCAGCGCCGTGCTTTTGCTGCGGGCCGTGTAGCCGGGGTCAAACACGGGGTCCGGCCAGGTCTGGTAGCTCTCGGTGGCATGGGTGTGCATGATGAGCACCTGCGGCAGGGTACTGTTCTTTTCAACGGCAAACGGTAAATTTTGCGTCGTCACAGCGGCGCGCAGGTCAGCGTCGGTGTGCTCGGTGCTGTTTCGGATGCTGCCTGCGGCCAGTTCCACATAGCCGTCGCCGCTGCCCTGCCTGAGCGTCACGCTGCGGATGCGGCCCGCGTCGTCCAGCTCCGGCGCGGCACTGGGCAGCGGCGTGGAAGCGGGGGACGGCTCCGGCGTGGGCGCTGCCGCAGCTGTCGGGGCCGGGGAGGGCGTCGCCGTGGGCACGGGCGTGGGGCGGCGGTCCGGCTTCTGGGGCTTGTAGGCGGCCCGGGCGGCATCCGCTGGCCAAGCGATGGCCGCAGCCGCCGCGGGGTCCTGCAAAAACAGCGCCCCGCGCACGATCCACGCCCGCCCGGGGCAGACCGCACACGCGGCCAGAACCGCCGCCGCACTGCCCGCAAATGCGGCCCCGCACAGCGCAGCCGCCGCCCACCGGCGCAGCTTTTGCATGGCACACACCCCCTTGTACCAGAATTTTATGCGATTTTTTTGGTTTCTATGAAGTTTTTTTCAAAAAGCCCTTGCAACTTTGCAAAAAGTGTGGTAGGATAACTTGTACTGTTATGGGGAACCAAGGAGGTGGAACGAATGCCTAATATTAAATCTCAGAAGGATCGTGTTGTTCAGGCCAAGAAAGAGGCTCTGCACAACAAGGTCGTCAAGTCCAACCTGAAAACAGTGGTCAAGAAGGCAAACGCTGCCATCGACAGCAATGCTGCTGACAAGGAGACCGTCGTTAAGGTTGCTGTCTCTGCCATCGACTCTGCTAAGAGCAAGGGTGTTATCCATAAGAACACCGCTGCCCGCAAGATCAGCCGCATGGCTAAGCGCGCCAACAAGGCTGCGCCCTGCACCTCGCGAAATCGCCCTGCTTATGGGAAGCCTGCGGGCCGGGCATGCCCGGCCCCTACAGCGCTACTGCGTCAGCTCCTGCTCCATCAGCAGCTTCTTCAGCGGCAATAGCGCCGCGGGCTCGGCGCTGAAGGTGCGGATGCCGAGCTTTAAATAGGCCGGCATGGCATCCACGGCGGCCACGGTGATACCGCAGAGGTAGACCTGTGCGCCGTGCTCCTGCGCCTGCTCCAGAATGCCGCTGACAAGGCGCAGCACGGCGGGGTTCGTCAGTTGGTTCACGGCGGCGGTGGGGTTCTGCACAAGGCCCAGCGTGTAGCGGGTCAGGTCCTCAATATCCACAGCCATCAGCTGCGCGCCGTGCTCCATCATATCCCCGGCCATGACCGCGGCGGACGGCATGTCCACAACGCAGCCCAGCATCATCGGGCCGGTCTCGCGGCCCTCGGCCAGCAGCTCGTCGCGGCAGGTGTTGACCTCCTTCACGCAGCGATCCCAGTCGGCCACATCTTTTATCATCGGGAACACGACCCGCAGGTCGCCGTCCGTGGCGGCGCGCAGCAGCGCCCGGATCTGCGGCTTGAACAGCCGGTTGCCGCGCAGGCGGTCCTGCGTCTCCCCGGCCCAGGGGGCGTCGTCGTCGGCGCGGGTATCGCAGGTGCGCAGCAGCACGGGCACGCCCTCGGCGCTTTTCAGCAGCTCGCGCAGACGGGTGGTCTGCACCTCGTCGCTCTGGTCGTACAGAATCGCGGTCTCGGTGCGCACAAGGCCGATGCCCGCCGCGCCGCGCGTATGGGGCACGTCACTGTCGCTGATGTTGCAGGTCGGCATCAGGCGGAAGGCCGTGCCGTCCTTCGTCAGGCAGGGCAGGGCGGCCACGGGGTCGGGCTTCTGGCCGTGCAGGCGGCTCAATGCAATTTTACAGTCCGCCTGGGCGATCTGCGCACCGTCCGGCTCCACAATAAGCGTGCCGTTGTCGGCGTCAAGGATCGCACGGTGGCCCACGGCCATGGCCGCAGTGCCGCCGCCCAGCTGTACCACCGCCGGGATGCCCATGCTGCGGGCCATGATGGCGGCATGGCTGACCGTGCTGTCCTGGTCGCTGGCCAGGCCCAGCACCATGCGGCGGTCCAGACTGAACAGGTCACTGGGGAAGAAGCGGTCCGCCACCAGGATGCTGGGGCGCTTCAGATGCAGGCGGCGGCGCGGGCGTCCGTCCAGAATATCCACCACGCGGCGGCAGACGTCGCAGACATCGACGCTGCGCTCCCGGATGTACTCATCATCGACGTTTTTCAGGCGGCCCGCAAAAATCTGCTCGGCGCGCTCGACGGCGGCAGCCCCGCCCGCACCGGCGGCGATATAGTCACCGATCTCGTTCGTGAAGGACTCGTCCTCCAGCAGGGCGATCTGGAACAGCAGAATATCCGCGTCCGGCCCCTTGGCGCGCTGGCTCAAACGGCGCAGCTCATCCTTGGCCAGCACGACGGCGACGTCGTAGAGGGCACGCTCCCGGAACGGGTCGCAGACGATGCGGTGCAGGCCGGTGGTGCCGTGGTCGATCTGCTCAACCGGGCCGACCACAATGCCGGTGGACGCCGGTACGCCGGTATAGGTGTGCATAGGATGCCTCCTTTTTTCTTCTTGGTCCCGTCCGGGAGGGGACTCCCGCAGGGCCGGATGAGGGGCGGGTTCGCCGCAGACACCCGTTAAAGGCTTACCGCCCGGCCCCTACAGCGCGATACTTTGGCAAACGCGGGCGGAGCCCCAAGGGGGGAAGCCTTTTTACAAAATCGGCAGCTCGCCCAGGGTCTTGCTGACCAGGGCGGTCACGAATTCCTCGGGCACGGCGGCGGCGATGGCACGCTCGGTCACGAGGGTGTTGTCCCTGCCGTCCAGCAGGGCGGGGAAGCGGTCAGCCGGGTCCTTGTCAAAGCTGCCCATGAAGGTCGCGGCCAGCAGCTTCGGCGTGTAGGGCATATCCTCGGGCACGCCGACGCGCTCGGCGGCCAGCTCCAGCGGGGCCAGTGCGCCGCGGGTGGGCGCACTCGGGTTCGGTGCATAGGGCGCCGGGTAGTTTGCGCGCAGCCGCGCGTTTTTCTCCACAAGATCAATTTCCGGTGCGCGGGCGCAGACCTCGGCCAGCAGCTTTTGGTATTGCTCGGCAAAGCGAGCCAGAAATTCCTCATTGTCGGGCAGCATGGCGTAGGCCGTGCCGCCGCAGCGGCCAAACAGCCGCAGCGTGTCAAAGTAGCCCAGCGCGATGTTGCGCCCGGCGCGGGCGGGGTCAAAGTCCAGCGTCGGGCCCAGATCCCAATGGCTGCGCACGATGCGCGTCGGCAGGCCGGTGGTGTTTGGGCGTACAATGCCGATGCCGTCCACATCGACGCCGAGCAGCTCCGCTGCGCCCATTTTTGCAGCCAGATCCAGCGGCATATTGTCGCGCCAGCCGCCGTCAATGTACTTTACACCGTCAATTTCCCGCGGGCGCAGGGCCGGGAAGCAGGCACTGGACGCCAGCATATAGTCCTTTAACTGCCCTTCGGGGATGTCCTCGATGGGGCACTGCACGCTGCGCAGGCTGCCCAGCTCGGTCATGACAAGGCCGAAGTGGATAGGCGATGTGCGCACGGCGTCCTCGTCGATCAGACGTTCGATCATCTCGGCCAGCGGTTCAACGTTCAGTCCGCCGCTGCGGATGATGTCGAGGAAGAACGCGCGCAGCTCCTCGGGCTTGAGCGTTGCGGGGACTTCGAGAACATCGTGAATTTCCAGGCTGCGCCACAGGTCCTCGGCCTCCTGGATCTTGCCCATCGTGAACAGGCAGCCGTTCAGCGTGCCGACGCTTGCGCCCGTGATGATGTCAGGCGTCCAGTCCAGCTCCTGCAGAGCGCGCCAAACGCCGATCTGATAGCTGCCCTTGGCCCCGCCGCCAGCCAGCACCAGCGCACGTTTTCCGGTATGTTCCATCGGAAAAAAGCCCTCCTGTTTTGTAGTTTTATTCATTATAGCATTTTCTGTTTTAAGTTGCCATAGCAAACCGGGTCACAATCTGCGGAAATTGCGCAGTTTTTTCTAATTTTATAAGGTGCTTGCAATAGCAGGAGAAATGGAGTAAACTTAAAATACGCCCGTAGGGGAGGGATTCATCCCTCCCGTGGACTTAGCGACGCGGCACACGTCCCGGAGGGGTCAAGACCCCTCCCTACAGAATGACGTTTACGGGTGCTTTGTAGGGAGCGGTCTTGACCGCTCCGCAGGTACGCCGCGGCAGCCGCAGAATACCCGGGAGGGATGAATCCCTCCCCTACAAATATTGGGAGAGTGCAAATTATGCAGACCAAACCGATCCTCGTTGTCATGGCCGCCGGTATGGGCAGCCGCTACGGCGGACTCAAACAGATCGACCCCGTCGGCCCGTCCGGCGAGGCCATCCTCGACTACAGCCTGTACGATGCCCGCCGCGCCGGGTTCAAGACCGTCGTCTTTATCATCAAGCACGAGATCGAGCAGGCGTTTAAAGAGGCCGTCGGTGCCCGTGCCGTGCGCGCCGGGTTCGAGGTCCGCTACGCCTACCAGCAGCTGGAAAAGCTGCCCGAGGGCTTCACCGTGCCGGAGGGCCGCGTCAAGCCCTGGGGCACCGCCCATGCCATCCTCGTGGCCGAGGAGGCCATCGGCGACGCGCCGTTTGCGGTCATCAACGCCGACGACTACTACGGCCCGCAGGGCTTCAAGCTCATCTACGACTACCTGAGCACCCACGCCGACGGGGACCGCTACGCCTGGGCCATGGTCGGCTTCCTGCTGGGCAACACGGTCAGCGCCAACGGCAGTGTCAGCCGCGGCGTCTGCGTGACCGACGAGAGCCGCAACCTCGTCAGCGTGACCGAGCGCACCTGCATCGAGCCCTACGCCGACGGCATCCATTACAGCGAGGACGGCGGCAAGAGCTGGGCCGACCTGCCCGCCGACTGTGTTGTCTCGATGAACCTGTGGGGCTTCACCCCTGCCTACGTGCAGGAGGCCAAGGCCGGTTTTGCCGCGTTCCTGCAGGCCAGCCTGCCCGTCAACCCGATGAAGTGCGAATATTACCTGCCCACCGTCGTGACGAACGCGCTGGAGGCCGGCAAGGCGGACGTCCATGTGCTGACCAGTGCCGACAAATGGCATGGCATCACCTACCGCGAGGACAAGCCCGAGCTGGTCGAAGCCCTGAAAAAGATGAGTGAGGATGGGCTGTACCCGGTGGATAGGCTGTTCTGAAAATCGTATAAAAATGCGGCCTCCTGCGCGGAGACCGCATTTTTGTTTTGCGTAGGGGAGGGATTTATCCCTCCCCTGGAGTGGATGGCAGCCGCACACTTCCCCGGAGCGGTCAAGACCGCTCCCTACAAAGCACCCGTGAACGGCGATCCGCGCAAAAAACAGCAAAAAAATACCTTTAATATTTTACAAATGTTCGGGTTGTAATTGCCCTCTGCGTCGGGTATAATAAGGTTAGCATTATTGCTTTGTATACACGCCCGCTGCGGCGTTTTTCACGAAAGCTGCGTTGCAGCGCAGCATTTGCAAAAGGAGAACTACTATGATGAAGAAAACCACCTTCGGTGCCGTTCTGGCGTTCCTGTTTGCCGCTGCCGGTGCCCTGACCGCCGCCGCTCTCTATCTCTACCACCGTGAAAAGGAGCTGGACGAGTACGAGCGCCTGCTGTTCAGCGACGACTACGAGGATGACGATTACGACGACGAGGATTCCACCACCTACGAGAACATCCCCTCCGCCCCCGCAGAGGAGAAGGAGTAAATGATCCTCAAGGCTTCCCCCGCGTGGGAAGCCTTTCTGCCACCACAACCCGGCTGGGCACCGACCTGACGGCGTCCGGCTTTTTGGCAATGCCACACTGCCACGGAGAAAACACAATATGCGTAAACTGCTGCTTTGGCTTGTGATGGTCGCCGTTATGATTGCCGCCATCCTGGGCGGAACGGCGGCTTTTCTTTACAGCCGCACCGGGACGGATGCCCTGCCGCAGGAGGCTGTCACCTTCGGTGAGCAGACCCTCGAGCCCAACGGCTGGAGCTGGGTCATCCCGGTGCTGGGCGATAAGGTCAACAAGACCTACGAAAGCCCGACGAACCTGACCGTGCAGAAGCTGGGCACCTTCACCGATACCGTGCCGCAGCTCGTCCTGCCCGACTGGGTCACCGCTGCCGAGCTTCAGATCACCGCGCCCGACGGCACGGTCTGGACCGGCGCACTGGCCGACTGCAATACCTATACCTATACACAAAACGGAGACTATCAGATCATCGTGACCGCGCACCACAGCAGTGCGGACAACCCCGGCGACCCCGTGGGCTGGTACGCCTACCGCGCCGGCTACACGATGGCGATGAACCCCAAGGTCACCCTGAGCACCGAGCGCGCGCCGCAGGGCAGCATCGTGGCTGTGCAGCTGTCCGGCATTCTGGACGGCGAGCCGAGCCTGGAGACCGATCTGGGCACCGTCTGGTTCCGCAAGACCGCCAGCGGCTACATGGGCTATATTCCCGTGACCTACAACGCCGAGGGCGGCGACCATACGCTGCACCTGACCTGCGGGAGCCTGGAAAAGGACATCACCCTGACCGTCACCCGCACCATATATGATACGGTCACCGTCCCCGCCGAGGAGGACACCGGCGGCGGGGAGGAGTTTCGCAACGCTATATGGCCGCTGTACACAACGGGCAGCTCCGCCAAGCTTTGGAATGGCCGCTTTGAGGCCCCCAGCGCGGGCGCTGTCGCCATGGAGTACGGTGTCACCCAGATGGTGGACGGCCAGCGCAGCGGCCAGGCCACCGGCCTGACCTATGCCGCCGCGGACGGCGAGACCGTCACCGCCCCGCAGGCAGGCAATGTTGTCTTTGCGGGCACGCTGACCCTGACCGGCGGCACGGTGGTCATCGACCACGGCTGCGGCGTAAAGAGCTACCTGTACGGGCTGGAGACTGTCGGCGTGGAGCGCGGGCAGAGTGTGTCCGCCGGCGACCCGCTGGGCACCGCCGGAACGGCCCACAACCTGATCTACGAGCTGCGCATCGGCAGCAAATCCACTGACCCGCAGACCGCGCTGGACGGAAACAGTGGTCTGCAATTCCGCGAAGCTGAATAAAATAGCTGCACACGGCACACCCGGCCTGCCGTGCCGCTGCCGTTTTGCCGGGCATCCATAAAGGTCCCTAAAAGAGTGAGTGTGAGTATGGAAGAAGATAAGAAATCCGCTGCGGTACAGCCGGAGGAGGCCCCCAAGCCGAAGTCCCGGCGCCACAAGGCAGCCAGCCCCCAGCCTGCCGCCGACACGCCCCCTACGCCAACGGACAGCGCCGAGCCGCCCGCCGCAGACGGGCAGACCACGAAAAAGCCTGCCGCGTCCCCCAAGAAGCCGCGGGCCAAAAAAAATACAAAGACAACAAAGACAGCAAAAACCGCAAAGCCCAAGACACCGAAGGCTGCTAAGACGGCGAAAAAAGCCCCGGCTGACGAGACCCCGGAGCGCAAGGCCCCCGCACAGGAGGGTCCCGTTCCCGCCGCGCCGGAGCTTGCCGAGCCCAAATCCGAAAGCAAGCCCGAACCGCCGGAGACCCCCGCCCGGGAGGACGCTGCCGCACCCACCGTGCCCGACGTCCCGAGTACCCCGGAGCTGCCCGAGCCTGCGGAAAGGGCCGAGCCCGCCGGGACGGAGCCCGAACCGACAGCGGACGTTCCTGCCGCCGACGATACGCCTGCGGCAGAAGCGCCCCCCGAGGCCGCCGCGGCAGACACAGCCGTCACCGACACGCCCGAGCAAACCGGGGACGTCCCCGCGGAGGACGCCGCCGAGCTGTCCGGCCTTGTTTTCAGCGATGACCTTGCCAACGATAAAGCCCTTGCCGCTGAGGCCGCACGCATGGCGAACATCTCCCGCACGGCGCAGCTTTCGATTGCGCAGATCATGGCCGGGCTGGAGGAGGACCCCGCGCCGTCTACCGGGCCTGCCCCGGCGTCCGAGGCACCGCAGCATGACAGCGCCGCCGACGACGAGGACGACGAGCCGCAGGATACGATCCCGCAGGCCCTCGGGCGCGGTGTGTTCGGCATGTTCAAGTGGCTGCTCCTCGTTGTGCTGTTCGTGCTCATCATCGCAGGCGGCGGCGTGGCATGGCTTTACCGCAGCGCCACGCCTGACATGCTGCCCGAAGTCAAGGTCACCTTTGACGGCCAGGAGCTTGCTCCCACGGCCTACAAGTGGCACGTGCCGGTGGTCGGCAGCTTTTTCAGGCGCACCTACGCCGAAACGCTCAATTCCTCTCCCGTTGTGCTCGAGGATGCCATATCCGACGCATCGCCGGATATTATCGTGACGCCGTCCGACTACAGCACCCAGCTGACCATCACCGACGCCGACAAGGAGACCGTGTACGAGGGCAGCGTCACCGGCTTCCGCAGCTATCTGTTTGCGGAGAACGGCACATTTGACGCCAAACTCGTCGTCACCGCGTCTGACAGCGCCGCCGAGGACCGCTCCAGCGTCACCGGCACCGAGACCTGGCAGTTCCGCTTCACCGTCGGCATCAAACCGTCCGTCACGCTCTGCACACCGACGGTGCAGCAGGGCAGCGTGGCCGCCGTGCGTGTCGGCAGCACCATGAGCCGGACCGAACCGACGCTGACGGGCCCGCTGGAAAGCACAGGCTTCGTCAGGGCCGCCAACGGCTGGATCTGCTACCTGCCCATCCCGTGGAACGCAGAGACCGGAAACACCGAGCTGACCGTGACTGCCGACGGCTATACCGAGACGCTGACGCTGTCGGTCCGCGCGGCCTCCTACTCCTACAAGGATTACAGCGCCAAGTCCCAGCTGACGTCGCCCTACATCGGCGCGGACGACGCCCCCGATGCCGTCCGCAGGCTGCTGACGACTGACGGCGGCGAGATTCAGTGGGCCGTGGGCGGCTTTGTACAGCCGTTCCTGGACAGCTTTGACACACCGCTGCTCTACGGCATGACCGAGTACGTGGGCCGCTCCTACAGCGAGCGCAGCACGAACTACGGCTACGGCGGGCGCACCTCGACAAATGTCGTCATCAAGCCGAAGAAGTCGAAGGATTCTATGATCGTGCCCGCCAGCGGCCATGTGCTGCTGGCCGAGGACCTTGGCGGCAGCTACGGCTACACCGTCGTCATCGACCACGGCGCGGGCCTCAGGAGCATCTTCTACGGCCTGACCGCACTGGACGTCGAGGCCGGGGACGATGTCAAGCAGGGCCAGCTGCTGGGCACCAGCGGCAGGACCGTTGTGGCCGAGCTGCGCATCGGCACCGTGCCCATCAATCCGCTCCTCGTCTGGCGCGGCCAGTGCGACGGGCTGAAATATTATTGAGTAAAAAGGCATCCATCTTTTAGGAAAAGGTGGGTGCCTTTTTTGCGTGCCGTGGCTTCCCCCTCGGGGGAAGGCAGAAGGCACAGGTACACGCGCCCCGGCATAGTATGGCGCAAATCAAACCGAGGTGAGCGCCTATGCCGAAAACATTTTGCGTGGTCGGGCACGATGCCCGCCAGCAGGCGGCGGCGCGCGTGCTGCGCCGTGCGGGTTACGGCGTGACCGCCGCCGACAATGCCGCCGCAGCCGATTACATTTTGCTGCCCATGTCCCAGGGCCGCGTCAGTGACGAGGTTGCCCGCGCACTGCAGGGTGCGGGGCAGGGGACGCTGATCTTAGCGGGCCGCCCCGGGATGCCGGTGCGGATGGCCGCGCGGGAGGCCGGGCTGCCGCTGATCGATTATTTTCTGCGGCCCGAGCTGGAATGCCTGAACGCCGTGCCCACCGCCGAGGGCTGTCTTGAGCTGCTGCTCCGCCTGCGGGAGCGCACGATCTGGGAGAGCGGCTTTCTCGTGCTGGGCTATGGCCGCGTCGGGCGTGCCGTGGCACGGCGGCTGGTGCTGCTGGGCGGGCGCGTCACCGTGGCCGCCCGCAGCCCCGAGCAGCGCGCCAATGCCCGCTGTGCCGGGTGCCGTGCCGCGCCCCTGACGGCCCTGCCCACACTGCTGTCCGGCTTTGACGCCGTCATTAACACGGTCCCCGCGCCGGTGCTGCCCCGGGCCCTTCTGCAGCAGCTGCCGGGCGGGGCACTCATCATTGACCTGGCCAGTCTGCCCGGCGGCACCGACTTTGCCGCCGCCGAGGAACTGGGTCTGCACGCCGAGCACGCCCTGGCCCTGCCGGGCCGCTGTGCACCGCAGACAGCCGGGGCACTGATTGCACAGACCGTGCTGGCGATCCTGGAAGAACGCGATCCCGACGAAAGGAGCACCGCCCCATGACCACCCAATCCAAACGCACCGTCGCCTTTGCGCTGTGCGGCAGCTTTTGCAGCTTTGCTGCGGTGCTGCCCCAGCTGCGTGTCCTGACCGCCCGCGGGTGGGACGTCCTGCCTGTTTTGAGTGCCAGCGCTGCCGGGCTGGATACCCGCTTTGGCACCGCGTCGGCCCTGCGGCAGACCTTATATGAAGTGACCGGCCACAGACCGCTGACGACCCTGCAGGCCGTTGAGCCGCTCGGCCCGCAGCGGCTTGCCGAGGCGCTCATCATCGCCCCGGCCACCGGCACCACGATGGCGCTGCTGGCCGCAGGCATCAGCTCGACTCCCGTGACGCTGGCCGCAAAAAGCCTTTTGCGCGGCGGACGGCCCATTATTATCGCGCCGTCCACGAACGATGGGCTTTCGGGCAGTGCCCCGGCGCTGGGCCAGCTTTTGCAGCGGCGCAGCTACTATTTTGTGCCCTTCGGCCAGGACGACAGCTACAAAAAGCCGTGCAGCCTGAAAAGCGATTTCACGCTCCTGCCCGACACATTAGAGGCCGCGCTGCGCGGCGTGCAGATCCAGCCGCTTCTGCTGTAATAAGCAGGAGGGAACGCGGCATATAACGGGGTAGAGATACCCCTTGCCTTCCCCCTTAGGGGGAAGGTCGCCCCGCAGGGCCGGATGAGGGGAGAGTATGCGGCGGCGGCCCGTTGACTGACAATGCCGCCCGGTAGGGGCCGGGTATGCCCGGCCCGCGCGTGTAAGGCAGTCGGCTGTCTGCCGGAAGGCTGCGGGCCGCATATATGCGGCCCCTACCGCGTATCCTCCCGCTTTCTGGCAATATCATAGGTTTAGGAGGCCCCGCTCATGCAGACGATCACCATCCACGGCAGACGCACCCTGCACGGCAGCATCCGGCCTGCCGCCGCCAAAAACAGCACCCTGCCGCTGCTGGCGGCGACGCTGCTCTGCGACGGCCCCTGCCGCCTGCGGGACGTCCCGCGTCTGGCCGACGTGGACACCAGCCTGGCGCTGCTGGACGCTGTCGGAGCCCGGGTGCGGCGCTGCGGGGCGGACCTCTGCACCCGTCCCGCGGACCGTCTCTGCGGCGACATCCCGGAGCATCTGGCCGGGGCCATGCGCAGCTCGGTATTTTATCTCGCGCCGCTGCTCTGCCGTGTCGGCTATGTGCGCCTGCCGCTGCCCGGGGGCTGCCGCCTCGGCCCGCGACCCGTGGACATCCACCTGGCCGGGCTGGCCGCCATGGGGGCCGAGGTCGAATTGGAGGGCATCGCCGTCACGCTGCGGCGCACGGGGCCGCTGCATGGGGTGGATTTTACACTGCGGCTGCCCAGCGTCGGGGCCACAATGACCCTGCTGATGGCCGGCTGCTGCGCCGCGGGGCAGACCGTGCTGCGCGGCGCTGCGCAGGAGCCGGAGATCGGCGACATGATCGCGTTTCTGTCTGCCTGCGGGGCGGATATTCAGGGTGCGGGCACGCCGGTGCTGACCGTGCAGGGCGGCAGACCGCTGGGCGGAGCCTTTCACCGCCCGCTGCCGGACCGCATCGCCGCCGCGACCTACGCCGCCGCACTGGCGTGCGCGGGCGGACAGATCGAAATTGCGGGCTGCGCCCCGGCCAGCTATGACTCGTTTCTGCGCTTTCTGGCCGGGACCGGCGTGCAGGTCAGCCGGGTCGGAGACTGCGTGCGGCTGGCCCGTGACCCCGCCGTGCCGCTGCGGGGCGGGGCGCACTTGCGGGCCGACGCCTGGCCCGCCTTTGCCACCGACACTGCGCCGCTGGCCGCCGCCGTGCTGCTGACGGCAGCGGGGGAGAGCGAAATTTACGACAGCCTGTTTGCCAACCGCTTTGCCTGTGCCGCGGGCTTTGCCGCCATGGGCGCGGCCTGCACGGTCAGGGGGCGGCAGCTGACGCTCCCGGGCGGGGCCGTCCTGCACGGGACGGACGTCACCGCACCCGACCTGCGCGGCGGAGCGGCGCTTCTGGCGGCGGCACTGGCCGCGGACGGTGAGACCCGCCTGCGCGACCCCGGGCACATCCCCCGCGGGTACGAGGACCTGCCTGGGGCGCTGCGGGGGCTGGGGGCGGAGATCTCCTGAGACTGCCCGTAGACTGCCGCTCACGTTACACCACCGGGCCGGGCATGCCCGGCCCCTGCGGGGGAGCCGCCCCGGTACACGGCCAATCATGGCAGCTCCACTTCTCAATTTTTTCACATTCTTACACAAAGTATGTAGCTTTGCACTAAAAATACAGTCCCTATCGCGGCCTGCGTTGTCCAAAAGGGCAGGGCAGGCCGTATTTTTTTATGAATTTCTCGCTAAGGTATTGAAATTGCGCGGAAAATTTGCTATTCTTATAAACAGTTATATGTAAAAAATCACGGATTAGTGTGCCCATGCGTGGGTGCACCCCAGGAATCCGGTTTCACAACATCACTTTTAGGGGGATACACTCATGGCATTCGTTCTCGACGAAGAAATGCAAAATGTAACCAATATCAAGGTTATCGGCGTAGGTGGCGGCGGCGGCAACGCCGTCAACCGCATGGTGGAGTCCGGTCTGTCCGGGGTCGAGTTCGTCGCGATGAACACCGACCAGCAGGCTCTGCTCAACTCCAAGGCCACCCAGAAGGTCCAGCTTGGTGCCAAGCTGACCAAGGGCCGCGGTGCCGGTGCCGACCCGGAGATCGGCCAGCGCGCCGCCGAGGAGAGCAAGGACGAGATCACCAACGCGCTGAAGGGTGCGCAGATGGTCTTTATCACCGCCGGCATGGGCGGCGGCACCGGCACGGGCGCTGCCCCTGTCGTGGCCGAGACGGCTCATGACCTGGGTATCCTGACCGTCGGCATCGTCACGAAGCCCTTCGCCTTTGAGGGCAAGCGCAAGATGGCGCAGGCCGAGCAGGGCATCGCCTCCCTGATGATGCACGTCGACTCCCTGATCGTCATTCCCAACGAGCGCCTGAAGCTCATCAGCCAGGAGAAGATCACCCTGATGAACGCCTTCGAGGCCGCTGACAACGTGCTGCGCCAGGGCGTTGAGAGCATCTCCAGCCTGATCAACATTCCTGCCTTCATCAACTTGGACTTCGCGGACGTCCGCTCCATCATGAAGGACGCCGGCTTTGCCCACATGGGCGTCGGCGTTGCCAAGGGCGCCGGCAAGGCCGAGAACGCCGCCAAGGCTGCCATCTCCAGCCCGCTGCTGGAGACCAGCATTGCCGGTGCACGCGGCGTCATCATCAACATCACCTCCAGCCCCGACATCGGCCTGGAGGATGTCGAGACCGCTGCCAGCATGATCACCCAGAGCGCGCATCCCGATGCCAACATCATCTGGGGTACTGCGTTCGACGAGCGCCTGAGCGACGAGATGAGCATTACCGTCGTTGCCACAGGCTTCGAGAGCACGCCCGAGGTCGACGAGCCCATTCAGGCCCATGTTGACGCTAAGCGTGCCGCACAGGCCGCTACCCAGCCCGCCGCACAGCCTGCCGCTGCTCCGGTCCAGCCCGCGCAGCCTGTCCAGCCGCAGGTCAACCCCGTCATGCCCAACCCGATCTTTACCCAGTCCTTCAGCACCGGCATGGACACGCCTGTGGCCGCACAGCCCGCAGCCCCTGCCGAGGAAGAGGATGACGGCGATTACTTTGACGACCTGCTCAGCATCCTGAACAAGCGTTCTTAATGATTTTTTTGCGAGAGGATGTAAAAAGCCATGCCGTCTGAACCGATGAACATTCAGGAACAGGGTTTTCGTTCCAGCTTGTTCGGCTTTGATAAAAATGACGTGCTGGCTTACATGAACGCACTGGCCAACGAGGCCCAGCAGCACGAGCTGGAGTACAATCGCCAGCTGCAGCAGCTGCAGTCCAAGCTGGACGAGCTGCGCAGCGAGCGAGGCACCGCCGACAGCCGCATGGAGGCCCTGAAGGCCGAGCTGGCTGCCGCGACCCAGCGTGCAGACACGGCCGAGGCCAAGCGCCGCGAGGCGGACGAGCAGCTGGAGACCATCAAGAAAAAGACGGCCTCCTTCCAGTCCACCCAGCGGGAATCCCAGAAAAACGCCAACATCTGGCAGCTGAAATGCCACGATCTGCAGCAGCAGGTGGACGAGCTGCAAAAGCAGCTGACCGCCGCGCGTGCGCTGAACACTGCCGCCGCCCCGGCTGCCCCCACATCCGATCTGGTGCGGGAGGCCAAGCTCGAGGCCGGCAAGATCCTGGCCGATGCCCGCCTGTACGCCGAGAGCGCAGAGCGGGAGCTCAAGCAGCAGGCCGAGACCCAGAAGAACCGCATGGCGGAGAACGCCCGCAGCATTGCGTCGGGCGTCATGCTGGTGCGGGAGCGTCTGGCCCGCGTGGACGAGCGCCTGAGCGCCGCCACGCTGGATTTAGACGGCCTGACACAGGCCATCTATCAGGCGCTTGACCAGACCGAGGCCGAGCTGAAGGATCTGGGCACCGATATGCGCAGCTTTGCGCAGGGCACACCGGAAACGGATATTCCCGCACCGGTGCCGCCGCGCCCCGCCGCCAAGCCTGCCGCCCCGTCTCCCGAAAAGCCCGCCGAGCGTCTGCGCGTCAAGGCCAAGGCACAGCCCGTGCACCACACGGCCCCTGCCGCCCCGGTCCACCGTCTGCGCAACACCCGCCGCCCGATCTCCCAGCTTTTGCAGGATCAGATCGACAAATTGGGCCAGGAGGAGCAATAAGTTTGTACATAACCACTCGGTTTTGCGCCGGGTGGTTTTTGTTTAGAGCGGCTCCCCCTGGGGGAAAGGCTTGGTTTGTTCACAAACCCTTCTTAATTTGTTGAATTTTCCTTCACGACTTTAACACAAATGGCGGGTATACTATAAGTGTTCTCAGGAAGGGAGCAGGGACCCGGGCCTGAGGACAGAACCCCAAGTTTTTCATCCATACTCCTCTTTTCTTTTGATGCCGAAGCGGTGCAGGACTTTCCTGCACCGCTTCGGTGTTTTTTTTAGGACAGATTTCTGCATTTGACAACGTGTTTTCCTGCACCGTACTCTTGCCGAATCGTGCAGAACCCTGTATAATATAATCTGATATTGTATCGCCGCGGGGCAGACCCGGCGCACATATCCCGCAATTTCACTCCATCCGCAGGAGGCAAAATCCTATGAGAGTTGGTCTGGACATTGGTTCCACCACCATTAAATGTGTTGTGCTGAACGACGCCGGGCAGATCGTCTATTCGACCTACGAGCGCCATTTCAGCCATATTTTAGAGAAGGGCAGGGCGCTGCTTGAGAAGGTTGCCGCCGAATATCTGCCCGATGGCCGCGCCTACTTAGCCATCTCCGGCTCCGCCGGTATGGGCCTGGCCGACAGCTGCAAGGTCCCCTTCGTGCAGGAGGTCTTTGCCACCCGTGTGGCCGCCAACCGGCTGGCCCCCGGCACCGACTGCATCATCGAGCTGGGCGGCGAGGACGCCAAAATCCTTTTCCTGACAAACGGCACCGAGGTCCGCATGAACGGCAGCTGCGCCGGCGGCACGGGCGCGTTCATTGACCAGATGGCGACCCTGCTGAAGATGGGCGCCGACGAGATGGACAAGGCCGCGCAGGCCGCGACCCGCACCTACACCATCGCCAGCCGCTGCGGCGTTTTTGCCAAAAGCGACATTCAGCCCCTCATCAACCAGGGCGCACAGGCGGGCGACATCGCGGCGTCGATCTATCAGGCCGTTGTCAACCAGACCATTGCAGGTCTGGCACAGGGCCGCCCCATCAAGGGCAATATCCTGTATCTCGGCGGCCCGCTGACCTTCTCCGAGACGCTGCGCCGGAGCTTTGACAAGACTCTGGGTGTCACCGGCACCCTGCCGGAGAACAGCCTGCTCTTCGTTGCGATGGGCGCGGCGTTCTATGCCGACGAGGAATCCGACCTGCGCGAGGTTGCCAAGCGCCTCGACGAATACAGCGCCACAGCGACCTACGTCAGCCTGCCGCCGCTGTTCGCAAACAAACAGGAGTACGAGGACTTCCACGCCCGCCACTTAAAGGCCACCGTGCCCTGCCTGCCCTTTGGCGCAGACTGCGGGCCGGTACATATCGGCATCGACTCCGGCTCCACCACCATCAAGCTCGTCGTCATCGACAACGACGCGAACATTCTGTTCGAGCGCTACCGTCCGAACCTCGGCAACCCGATCCCGCTCGTCAGGGAGACGCTGCTCGGTCTCTACAGGGATCACCCGGGCCTGCAGATCGCCAGCGTGACCACCACCGGCTACGGCGAGGAGCTCGTCAAAAATGCGTTCCACTGTGACCGCGGTCTTGTCGAGACTGTCGCGCACTTTACCGCCGCCAAGCACTTTTTGCCCGACGTGGATTTCATCATCGACATCGGCGGTCAGGACATGAAGTGCTTCAAAATTGAGGACGGTGCGATCAGCAACATCTTCCTGAACGAAGCCTGCTCCTCCGGCTGCGGCAGCTTTTTGCAGACGTTCGCCCAGGCGCTGGGCTACGACGTCAAGGAGTTTGCCGCGCTGGGCCTGTTTGCCGACAAGCCCGTTGACCTTGGCAGCCGCTGCACCGTGTTCATGAACTCGTCTGTCAAGCAGGCGCAGAAAGACGGTGCCTCGATTGAAAATATCAGCGCCGGTCTGTCCATCTCCGTCGTCAAGAACGCGCTGTACAAGGTCATCCGCGCGTCCAGCCCAGAGGAGCTGGGCCGCAACATCGTGGTACAGGGCGGCACCTTCTACAATGAGGCTGTGCTCCGCGCCTTTGAGAAGGAGATGGGCGTCAACGTCATCCGTCCCGACATTGCGGGCCTGATGGGCGCTTACGGCGCGGCCCTGTACGGCAAGGCCAAGGCAGGCGCGCATGCCCGCAGCACCGTGCTGACCCAGCTGGAGCTGGAGCATTTCAGCCAGAAGGTCAACACCGTGCAGTGTCAGGGGTGCGGCAACCACTGCCAGCTGACCGTCAACGTTTTTGCCGATGGCAAGCGCTTTATCTCCGGCAACCGGTGCGACAAGCCCGTGACCGGCAAGGCCAACAACGAGGACCTGGACCTCTACGCCTACAAGCTCAAGCTGCTGGACGGCTACCGCAAGGCAGCAGCCCCCGCGAACAGCCGCGGCAAGATCGGCATCCCGCTCTGCCTGAATATGTACGAGCTTTTGCCGTTCTGGCACACGCTGTTCAGCCGCCTCGGCTTTGAGGTCGTCGTCAGCCCCTTCTCCAACCGCAAGCTGTACCAGAGCGGTCAGGCGACGATCCCCAGCGACACGGCCTGCTTCCCGGCCAAGCTGAGCCACGGCCACATTCACTGGCTGTGTGAGCAGGGCGTGGACGCGATCTTCTACCCCTGCATGAGCTACAACTTGGACGAGCACCTGGGCGACAACCATTATAACTGCCCCGTCGTGGCCTACTATCCCGAGGTGCTCGAGGGCAACTGCCCCGAGCTGAAGGCGACGAAGTTCATCTACGATTACTTCAACCTCGAGCGCCGCAAGGATTTCTACAAGAAATTCCAGCAGACGCTGGACCATTATTTCCCGGGGCTGGACCGGAAGGCCGTGCACGAAGCCATTGATGCGGCCTACGACGAGTACGCCCGCCACATGCAGCAGCTGCGCGACAAGGGCACCGAGATCATTGCGCAGGCCCGCAGGGAAGGCCGCCGCATCATTGTGCTGGCGGGCCGCCCCTACCACGTTGACCCTGAGGTCAACCACGGTATTGACCAGCTCATCATCCGGCAGGGCGCTGCCGTCATCAGCGAGGACTCCGTCAGCTGGCACGAGCAGAAGTTCCAGACCTCTGTCCTGAACCAGTGGACCTACCACAGCCGCCTGTACGCCGCCGCGAAATACTGCACCGAGAACCCCGACATGGACCTTGTGCAGCTCGTCTCCTTCGGCTGCGGCCTGGACGCCGTCACCACCGACGAGACCCGCGAGATCCTGCAGGCGGGCAGCAAGCTGTACACCCAGCTGAAGATCGACGAGATCACAAATCTGGGCGCGGTGAACATAAGACTGCGCAGTTTGTTTGCGGCGCTGGAAGAACGCAAAGAGGATAAAAAGTAAGAGGCAATTCCATGGAATACATGACCCCCAACTTTACCAAGGACATGGTAAAGACCCATAAAATTCTCATTCCGAACATGGCCGTGACTCAGTTTCGGCTCATGCAGGCGGCACTGGCCAGCGAGGGCTACCAGACCGAGGTGCTCGGCAACTGCGGCAGCGAGGTCGCGCAGCTGGGCCTGAAATACGTCCACAACGACACCTGCTACCCGGCGCTGCTCGTCATCGGGCAGTTTCTCGACGCGCTGAACAGCGGCAAATACGATTTGGACCACACCGCGCTGCTCATCACCCAGACCGGCGGCGGCTGCCGTGCGTCCAACTACATCAAGCTGCTGCGCAAGGCGCTCGTCAAGGCGGGCTACGGCAATATTCCCGTAGCATCGCTGAACTTCTCCGGTCTGGAAAAGGGCAGCGGTCTGCCGCTGACCGTGCCGCTGCTGCGCAAGGTCATTGCGTCGATCTTTTACGGCGATATGCTGGTCGCCCTGCGCAGCCAGACCCACGCCTACGAGAACCACAAGGGCGACGCCGACGCCATGACCGAGAAGTGGATCTCTGCGATACAGGGCTGGATCCGCGACGACAAGAACTACTCCGCCCATGACATGAAGCGCCGGTTCTACGACATTGCCGCGGACTACGCGACCATTCCCATCACCCGCGTGCCGAAGGTCAAGGTCGGCGTCGTCGGCGAGATTTATGTCAAATACTCGCCGCTGGGCAACAATGATCTGGAAAAATTTCTGGAAAGCCAGGACTGCGAGGTCAACCTGCCCGGCCTGATGGGCTTTGTGGAGTACTGCGTGGCCAACTACAAGCTGGACATCGACCTGTACGGCGGCAACAAGCTGGTGGCGGGCGGCGCGGACGCGTTCTTGAGCTGGCTGGACGGCATCGGCTGCGCCAGCTATGACGCCATGCGCAAGTACGGCTTCTACGCGCCCGGCTCGTTTCGCGAGCTGATGAAAAAGCCCGAGGGCATCATCTCTCTGGGTGCCAAGATGGGCGAGGGCTGGCTGCTGACCGCCGAGATGATCGAGCTGGTCGAGGGCGGCTACGGCAACATTGTCTGCGCCCAGCCGTTCGGCTGTCTGCCGAACCACATTGTGGGCAAGGGCATGATCAATAAGATCCGCGCTCTGCACCCGGACGCGAACATCACCCCCGTGGACTACGACCCCAGCGCGACCCGCGTCAACCAGGAAAACCGCATCAAACTGATGCTGGCCGTAGCCCGCGAGAAGCTGGACCAGCCCGGCGAGGTACAGCCTGTCACCGCGGAACAGCTGGCAGGCGGCGCACCGCAGGTGGAGACGGTGGTACGATAAATTTATAAAAAAGCCGCTGGCATAATTGTCAGCGGCCTTTTTATACAGGCTTCAAGCCTTCCCCCTTTGCTTATGTGTGATAAAGAAGTAATAGAAGTGTAAAAAATTTTGCCGTTCCTATCCGGCACTTGCGCAGGGTGTCGGATAGGTCGGGCTTATTCTTCGGGCAAGTCAATCTTGCCGACAAAGCTATAATAAATATCAATGCGCTGGTGGCGTACTTCGTTCTCGTCATACTCACATTCATAGACAACGATTTTCTCCACCATTTCACGCAAGAGGGTGTGTGTCAGTTCCTCGATAGAAAGGTACTTGCGGACAACGTTCATAAACTTTTCAGCGTTTACCGTGGCTTCCTGTGCCTTGTCCAGTTCGCCCTGCAATGCGGCGGCTTTCTCCTTCAGTTCCCGCTGCTCGGCTTCGTAGTCTGCGGACATTTCCATAAAACGCTCGTCATTGATTTTCCCGTTTACATTGTCCTCATACAGACGTTTGATATAGCGGGAAAGTTCTGCAATGCGGCTCTGCACCTGTTCAAGCTGCTTCGTGGCTGCCGCCTGTTTCCGCTTGCCGCCCATTTCATTCTGCTGGATAAGCAGCTTCACGAACCGGGCTTCATGCTTCTGTGCATAGGCGGTCACTTTCCGCAGATTGTCCAGCACACCCGCCGTCAAAAGGTCGGTTCGGATGAAGTGCGCCGTACAGTCGGCGGTGCGCTTCTTATAGCTGCCGCAGATGTAGCAATCCTGCTTTCTCTTGTCGGTCTGATACCGCTGCTGGTACATCACATGACCGCAGTCGGCGCAGAACAGCAAGCCGGAGAACAAGCCCACATCATCGTAGCGGTTGGGGCGTTTGCGCTGCTTGCGTAACTCCTGCACCCGTTCCCATGTCTGCAAGTCGATGATTGGCTCATGGTGGTTCTCGAAAATCGCCTGTTTCTCAATGGGGTTGTCTATGATCGGATAATTCTTCTTTGATAACCGTTCTTAATACAGAAATATACAAGTTTCTATTTTCGTCTGTGTAAGTCTTAATTGTTCCTCCACAGTATCCGTCAAGTAGTTCTAATCTAAAAGTAATCTGTTCATCGGTCAGTGAATATGCCGAGATTGAAATTTGCTCTGGGCTTACCATGCTATTTTGTCTTATAAACAAGGCATAATATGTTCCAAATATCGCTGTAAGGACGATAGTCGTTATTACAATTCCTATGATAAATGACCTTAATAGTGAACGTTTCCATGAATGTGCCATCTTCCCCATGACACTGCTTTGTATGCTTTCAGCATTTTCCTTTGTATCAACCACACATTCTGTTTTTAGCTTCTGAAAAATATTGGAACACTTTTCACATTCCTGCAAATGCTCCTCAATCATTTTTCTGCTGTCTGCTGAACAAACTTCATCATAATACAGCGGCAACATATCTTGAATGATGTCGCATGAAATTTTACTCATAACTTTCCTCCTTTACTTGTTCAATGATTTTTAATTTAGCTCTATGAAAGGTTACTCTTGCCCAACTTTCTGTTTTACCAAAAAGTTTTGCTATATCCTGATAACTTAATTCTCCTAACACCCGTAAAGAAAAGACTTCCTTATATGGCTCTGGTAAATTGTGTAGCAGTTTATGTATTCCAAACGCCTGCTCTCTTTGTCCTAACAAAATCTCTATGGAATTAGTATCAACTATTTCATTCTCTACAGAATTAAGGTCGATATTTCTTTTCCTGTGCTTCTCATACAAGAAAAATGAATGCTTCGCAATTTGGCACAGCCAAGTCGTTATTTTACAGTCACCTCGAAAGTTCTCATAGCTTTTCATAGCCTTAAAAAAAGTATCTTGCGCTAATTCTTCTGCAAGTTCTTCATCGTGGCAAAGAGCTAACAGATATTTATATACATCTTCAAAATATAAGGTATATATGTCACTAAAATTAGGGGTATTCAATTATGCACACCTCCTTTCAGCAATAAGAGTAGGCAAGTAACATTTTGTTACAAAAAATATTTGAAGATAACATCAACAAAATATATTATAGCGTGACCGTGTTTGATTTTCAATTTCTGTAAATGCAGAAACATGGAGTGTTCCCCAAATTATACGGAATAGCAGGGGTACTGTCATATCTAATTTATTGTTGCTTCTTTACCAACCATGAGCATTGGGGGAAGGTGCCCCGCAGGGGCGGATGAGGGGTAAGTTCACGGAAATAACCCGTTTACAGGCAATCTCCGCAAGGCTGCCCCTCATCAGTCAGCGGTCGGGGCCGCTGACAGCTTCCCTCACATCTCCTCCACCTGTTTCAGCTCTACCTCCCGCTTATCGATCACCAGCAGTCCTTCCTTCTGCATCTGGCTCAGCGCATTGCTCAAGGCGCTGCGGTCCACACCAAGGTGGTCGGCCAGCTGTTGGCGGTCAAAGGGGAGCGTAAACCGCAGGCTGCCGTTTTGCCGCGCCAGCACCGAGAAGTACGCTGTGATCCGCCCGCGGATCGTCTTGGGGGCGGTGTACAGGCTGCGCTGCGCCAGCCCCAGATTTTTACGCGCTGCAATGCGTAAAAGATTTTGCGTCAGCTTCCAGCGCCATGGCTCGCAGCCGCACTGCAAAAGCTGCCCGGTCTCCAAAAACAGTGCCTCGCCGTTTTCTGCGGCCACAACGCTGACCCGCAGCGGCTCGTCTGGCAGACAGGCGTAGGTCTCGGCAAACAGGTCACCCGGCCCGGCCTGGCCCAGCAGCGTCTTACTGCCCCAGACGTCCAGGTGCTCCATATGCACCCGCCCGGTCAGCACCACGCCCAGCGCCGGGGCTCTCTGCCCGGCCTCCAGCAGGATCTCCCCCTTGGCAAATGCCCTGCGGCGCATCCGCAGCGCGGTTACGGCTGCCTCGGCCTCGTCGGCGGTCAGTCCGCGGAACAGTGGTACATCCGGCAATTCCATAATTATGCACCTCACATGTTGTTGCTACAACAGAACTCTTGCTGCCATTGTAGTAAAATGACAGCACAAAGTCAAGGAGGCTGACCATGAAACGACAAATCATTCACATCGACCAGGAGAAATGCAACGGCTGCGGGGCCTGCGCCGCCGCCTGCCACGAGGGCGCGATCGCCATGATCGGCGGCAAGGCCACGCTGATGCGCGACGACTACTGCGACGGCATGGGCGACTGCCTGCCGCACTGCCCCACGGGGGCCATCACGTTTGAGCAGCGCGAGGCCGCGCCCTACAACGAGGCCGCCGTGCAGGCCGCCAGGCAGCACAAGGCCGCCCACACGCCCGGCTGCCCCGGCAGTGCGCCCAAGGCGATGCACGTCTGCCCGGGCAGCATGGCCAAGGCCCTGCACCCCGCCGAGGCAGGGGAGAGCGCCCCGACGACGGCCCCCAGCCAGCTGCGCCAGTGGCCCGTGCAAATCAAGCTGGTGCCTGTGAACGCACCCTACTTTGACGGTGCGCGGCTGCTGATCGCTGCCGACTGCACGGCCTACGCCTACGCCGCGTTCCACGAGCGGTTCATCCGCGGGCACATCACGCTGGTGGGCTGCCCCAAGCTGGACGACGTCGATTACAGTGAGAAGCTGACCGCCATCATCCGCAGCAACGACATTCAAGAGGTCACCGTCGTGCGCATGGAGGTGCCCTGCTGCGGCGGGCTGGAAAATGCCGCCAAGCGCGCCTTGCAGGCGTCCGGCAAGTTCATTCCGTGGCAGGTCGTAACGATTTCCACCGACGGGCGGATTCTGGACTGATTTTTTTGCAAAAAGGGCTTGCATTCCACAAAGCAGTATGCTATAATAACATACGTCGCTGAAACGCAGCGACGTATATGCGCGGTTAGCTCAGCTGGTAGAGCATCTGCTTGACGTGCAGGAGGTCACAGGTTCGAGTCCTGTACCGCGCACCAGAGAAAGCCCCTTGCCGATACGTTCGGCAAGGGGCTTTTCTTTTGTTTCCGCGGATGCAAGCATCCGCTTCTGCATGTAGGGGTCGATGCTCGTCATCGACCCGGGAGCTGAACGACTGCCGCAGGGCCGGGCGTGCTGCGCCCCGCCCCTAAGTCGTACCGCCGCGGATTCTTTTAACGTAGCCTTCTCCTATGAGCTGATACGTTACACAGTGCCGCAGTTGATAAAATAATCTTTGTCAAACTTTGTTTTCTCCATGAAGTTTGTTACTTATAGTCCGTTGAATCATAGGCTACAATCCGGTATGCTGAAATTCAACGGAGGATGTCGTTATGATTACAGAACAGGTTGGAAATCGGATTCGCGCACTGCGCAAGCAGCGCGGCCTTTCCCAAGAGAAACTTGCCCTAAAGGCTGGTATTGATCGGACATACCTGGCAGGTATCGAAACCGGAAAGCGCAACGCTACACTGCTAAGCCTGGAAAAAGTTGCAATTGCCTTGGATATTTCCATGAGGGACTTTTTCGACTTCGAAAAAGAAGTTGACTATAAGTAACAAATATGGCATACTATTGTATGCCCGGCCACCGGGAGGCTCACTATGGCAAACAAAACCTACAATAAGCACGCTGTTCTCGCATATCTGTTTGACATGAAAACCAATTGTGGCACGCAGCATATTGGGGAAGATATTGATTTCACCTTGCGGGAAGTCGGTGAGGGGATTCGTGCCACCGGCGGCACTACGCCCACTTCGTGGTCAAATTTTGTGCTTGACCTGACGCGGAAGAGAAACACCATTGCACAGCGCCTACCTGCGCACGTAATCCAATACGGCTACGATTTGCGCAAAAAAACAGGTCCCGTCCCGGGTGGACAGAGCGGTGATAATTATTGCGGTACATTTGTTTACCGCGGATTTGATGCCAACGGCCAGACCATTCCCATTCAGGATTGGCTGGAATGGGGAATACCTGACCGTGAAGTCACGATAGTGAACGAGGTTCCCCTCCTTGTTCGGAAATTTATTTCCAACGACGAGGCCTCGCTGTTCAGTGTCATTGACTACTGTGATATTCTTTCGCAGATACTCGGACAGACTGTCCAGCGCGTGCAGTCTCCCATGAAATGGCAGCCTAACGAAATCGACGGCTACTATGTCGCGGAGACTTCCCGCAACATCTATGTGTACCCTGTGGAGGCCAAAGCGGTCAGCACCTCTGACGACATCAATCTTGTCCAGCTGTACGGTCAGTATCAAACGTTTATCACGAAATATAAACGCAATGATTTCAACCTTATTGTACGTCCTATTGCTGCTAAAATGGAGCCTACCGGTATGCTACTGGCTGTATTGGATCATAATCCGCTGTACGACGCCAAAAGGAATAAAGACGCCGCCATGTTCAATATCATAGAGATTGTCCGCGTCCGCCTTGATTCACCGCTGGCCGCGTGGCAGAAAAAGTAAAAATGTGAGGTAGTATTTGATGGCATTCAGTTACCATCCCCCAACAAGAAGCAGCTGTAAAGTATGCGAGCATCTTCTTCAAGCGTATCCGGCAGAGCCTCTGATCGGCACGTTTGAGGGGCGTTCCTGCATGGCAAACGGCTACCCGTTTCATGACTGGTACAATTTCGTACTGGGTTATACGCCAGTCTTCCCGGAATATATGCTACACCGGGAAGGGATTCGTGCTGGAGACGGAAACATTGTGCTTGATCCATTCAACGGTTCCGGCACAACGCAGCTTGTCTGCAAACTGAAAGGCATTCCGTCCTATGGTATCGATGCTAATAACTTTATGGTTTTCGCCGCACAGCAAAAGCTGAACTGGAATGTTAATTGTGACGCCATCGAAGCAGCAAAGCAGCATATCATTGCCACTTATCTCGCTGCGGCAGCTGGTATTGACTGGGACGACAGGGATCACCTGGCCGCCCTTGCCAATACTGACCGCCCAGCAGCGCTGGATTGCCGCTATATTTCTGACAAACCACTGGTAAAAATCAAGCTGTTGAAAGCCGCCGTAGAGGCGCAGACCGAAGGTGCCGAGCGAGACTTATTTTTGTTCGCTATTTCGTCCATTCTTGTCCCCGTATCTAACGTAAAGTATGGTCCAGGGTTCGGCATCGGCAAGCCGAAGGAAGATGCCGATGTACTACAAGCTTTCCGCGACAAAGTAAATATGATGCTTACTGATCTGCGTAGCGTGACGGACGTGCAGCGTCGAACACTTGCTACGACATTGTTGGGCGACAGCCGCTCTCTGACCGATTATGTCGCAGAAAACAGCATATCCCTTATGATTACTTCGCCGCCCTATCCCGGCGATCACGAATACACAAAACACTCTAAGCTGGAACTGATTTTCCAAGGCTATGCTACTGACCTTGCCTCCTTCCGCACAATCAAAAAACGTATGATTCGCGGCTCTACCACCAACATCTACAAGGAGGATCACGAGCGGGCATTGGTCGAGGACATTGCTGAAATCCGACAAATCACTGATTTGATTGATGCCCGCCTAAAAAGCGACGGCGCAACCAGCGGCTTTGAGAAGCTGTACACAAAGCTGATTTGGGAATACTTCGGCGGCATGGCCGCCACGCTGCGCGAATGCTATCGTGTTCTGCGTCCCGGCGGGAAAATTTCCCTGCTGGTAAGTGATTCTCACGCATTTAAAATGGTGCATATCCAAACAGCCGAATTGTTGCGCATCGTCGGTGAACGCCTTGGCTACGTCAATGCCGAGGTTGTTTTATGGCAAATGAAAAATTCCACATCCCATAAATATCAGTTGCGGGAAAATATCCTGATTTTGGAAAAGCCTGCACAGTAAAGGGAATACGATCAGCTTTATGGCTGGTCGCTTTTTTGTGTCCCCATTGACGAACCTGCGCTTGTACGATATACTTATATTTTACGGCATTTTGTCGTACTTTGTGCAAAGCAGAAATAGGGCAATACCGCACAATTCTAAGTGCCGATACGGCGAGCGAGGCACGGCAGCTGCTAAGCCAAAAGCGCAGATAATACTTTGTGTATTATCGAGTGGACTACATTCAGCTGCTCATACCGGAGCTGTACCGGCTGGTCATCAACGGCGTAAATCTGGGGCAGGTGGTCGTGGACGGCCAGACGCTGCCCTTTACCAGGGAGGTGCTGTTTCAGCACATCTGCCTGCCAATGATCTGGATCGTCGTGCTCATGGTCATCGGGCGGTTCCTGTGGCGCGTCTGTTTCTTCGGGTCAGCGGTCAACGTGGCCGCCGATTTGCGGGAGCGGATGTTTGACCACAGCCGCCGCCTGTCCCAGCAGTACTATCAGGTCAACAAGGTCGGCAACCTGATGAGCCTCTACACCAACGACCTCGACACCATTCAGGAGTGCTTCGGCGACGGCATTTTGATGTTCTTTGACGCCGCCGTGCTGGGCATTATGGCACTGGTCAAGATGTGGCGGATGGACTGTAAATTAACACTTCTGGCGCTGATCCCGGCGGCGGTCATGTTCGTACTCGGCACCGTCATGAGCCAAGTCATGACCAGACGGTGGGAGGAGCGCCAGCAGGCGTTCTCCGACCTGTCCGACTTTGCGCAGGAGAACTTTTCCGGCATTGCGGTCATCAAGGCGTTTGTGAAGGAGCTCAAGGAGCTGATTGCCTTCCGCCGGCTCAACAAGGAGAACGAGGAGGTCAACGTCGCCTACACCAAGATTGCAACACTGCTCGAGGTGCTGGTCACGCTGTTCGTCGAGTCGGTCATCTGCGTGATTTTGGGCTACGGCGGCTGGCTCGTCTGGCGCGGGCAGTTCAACGCAGGTCAGCTTGTGGAGTACATCGGCTACTTTGAGGCCATCGTCTGGCCCATCATGGCCATCTCGATGCTGATCGAAAAGACCTCCCGCGGCAAGGCATCGCTGAACCGCATTACCGAGCTTCTGGATGCGCCCATCGACGTGGCGGATCGCGACGGCGTCGCCGACCTGCGCAATCCGCACGGCGGCATTGAGTTCCGCCATCTGACGTTCCGCTACCCAGACGGCGAGTACGACGTGCTGAAGGACGTATCGTTCACCATCAAGCCCGGCGAGAGCGTCGGCATCGTCGGCAAGACCGGCGCAGGCAAGACCGCGCTGGTGGACCTTTTGCTGCGCACCTACAATGTGCCCGACGGCACGCTGTTTGTGGACGGGCAGGACGTGAACGCCGTGTCCATCCATTCGGTGCGCGACGCCTGCGCCTACGTGCCGCAGGACAACTTCCTGTTCTCGGACACGATTGCCCACAACATCGGCTTCGGCGTGGACGACGCCAGCCAGGCCGACATTGACCGCGCCGCCGCGCTGGCCGATGTGCGGGACAACATCGTGGACTTCAAGGACGGCTACGAGACCGTACTCGGTGAGCGCGGCGTGACCGTCTCCGGCGGACAGAAGCAGCGCATCTCGATTGCGCGTGCCCTGCTGAAAAACGCGCCGATCCTGATTCTGGACGACTCTGTCTCGGCTGTCGATACCCGCACCGAGAAAATCATCCTCGACAACCTCAAGACCAGCCGCGCGGGCAAGACGACGCTGCTGATCGCCCACCGCATTTCGACGGTGGAGCAGCTGGACAAGATCGTCTTTATCGAGGACGGCAGGGTAGAGGCCGTTGGCCCGCACGATGAATTGTATCGCAGCTGCGCCGAATACCGCCGCATGGTCGATCTGCAGAAGCTCGAGGACGAGGAAGGAGGCGGCAGCCATGGCTAACGTAAATCCGCTGTTGCTGGTAGGCGCAGTCATCGGTGTCGTCACGGCGCTGCTGGTGCTGGCCTGCGCCCTCGTCAAGGACAAAAAGGAGACGATGGGCTTTGAGCGCACAATGAACGACGGCGAGATTCTGCGCCGCCTGGCCGGGTACGCCAAGCCGTACTGGGCGAAATTCGTCGTTGTGCTGTTTTTAATGCTGTTCTCGATTGCCTATGACATCATCTCGCCGCTGATCGTCGGCGCATTGGAGGAGCTGGTCTCAGGCGAGTTCGAGCTGCCGCGGCTGTTCGCGGGCGTCGCCGTCTATGCGGGCGTGCTCGTTTTCTCGATGGCCAGCACCTACTTCCAGGCCGTCATTCTGCAGCGCGTCGGCCAGCGCATTATCTCCGACCTGCGCGAGGACCTATTCACCCACATTGAGTCGCTGTCCCACGAGCAGCTGAACGAGATTCCCGTCGGCAAGCTCGTCACCCGCGTGACGAACGATACGAACGCTATCTCGATGATGTTCACGAACCTGCTGGTCACGCTGACCAAGAACATCTTTGTCATCCTCGGCATCCTGGTCGCCATGCTGGCGCTCAACTATGAGCTGACGCTGATGGTGCTCTGCTTTGTGCCGTTCATCGTGATTTTTACGGTCATCTTCCGCAAATTCTCCCGCCGGGCCTACCGCAAGGTCAAGGACGCGACCACCGACATCAACACCTACCTGTCGGAGAATCTGTCCGGCATCAAGGTCACGCAGATCTTTGGCCGAGAGGACGAGAAGATGGCGGAGTTCCGCGAGAAAAGCCAGCGCCTCGCCCGCGCGAACCGGGAGCAGATCTTTGTGTTCGGCGTGTTTCGTCCTCTGGTCTACATGCTGTATATCTGCTCGATCCTGTGTCTTTTTTATCTCGGCGGCATGGGGCATTTGAACGGCGTGACGTTTCTGGGCCAGACCATCACGGGCGGCACCATCGTCACGTTCTACATGTATATTTCCAAATTCTTCACGCCCATCCAGAATCTGGCCGAGCAGTTCAATTGGCTGCAGTCGGCGCTGGCCTCGTCGGAGAAGGTGTTCTCCATCATGGACATTGCGCCCAAAATGGTGGACGCCCCCGACGCCATCGAGTTGGACGAGGTAAAGGGCGAAATCGAGTTCCGCGACGTCTGGTTCAGCTATCTTCCGGGCGAGTGGGTGCTGCAGGGCGTGTCCTTCCACATTGACCCGCACCAGACCGTGGCGTTTGTCGGCTCGACGGGCTCGGGCAAGAGCACGATTCTCTCGCTGATCTGCCGCAACTACGAGTTCCAGAAGGGCGAGATCCTGATTGACGGCATCGACATCCGCAAAATCAAAATTTCGTCTCTGCGCCGTCACTTCGGGCAGATGCTGCAGGACGTGTTCCTTTTCTCGGGCACGATCCGCAGCAACATCGTCCTGCGGGAGGAGGGCATCTCCGACGAGGAGATCCTACAGGTCTGCCGCTATGTCAACGCCGACAAGTTCATTGACAAGCTGGACCACGGTCTGGACGAGGAGGTCCGCGAGCGCGGGAACAACTTCTCCGCCGGGCAGCGCCAGCTGTTGAGCTTTGCGCGGACGATCATCCACAAGCCAAGCGTTATGATTCTGGACGAAGCCACGGCGAATATTGACACAGAGACCGAGCTTTTGATTCAGGATTCGCTGGAAAAGATGCGGTCCGTCGGCACGATGCTGATCGTCGCGCACCGGCTGTCCACCATCCAGCACGCGGACAACATTATTGTGCTGTCCCACGGCAAGATCCTCGAGCAGGGGAACCATCAGGAGCTTCTGGCGAAGCACGGCAGATATTACCAGCTGTACACGCTGCAATATCATAAGGAGCAGCTGGAGGGGTAAGCGCATGTAAGGCGGCATGCCCTCATGCCGCCGCTGCTGCCACTCCGTTTACGGTCTGTTGCGGAAGCCTGCGGCGGGGTGAGGGCACCCCGCCCTACGCACAATGATACACATACAGACGTCATTTCATTCCGGCACTTGATTTTGTCTTTCCATCCCTGTATAATAACTACCGCGCAGCTTTCCCCGCGCGGTAGTTTTATTTGAACATAGAGAGGGAATTTCCACATGAAAAAGCTTTCTGCACTGATTTTGTCCCTGGCGCTGTCCGCCGCACTGCTGGCGGGCTGCGGCGCGTCCGCGTCCTCTGCCGCCTCCTCCGAGGCGGTTTCCGAGGAGGCCGTCTCCACTGCTGAGGCTGCCGACTCTGCCGAGGCCATTCAGTTCACCTTCACGGTGACCGGCGCGGACGGTGAGAGCACCGTGCTGACCCTGGACGCCGCCGACGGTGAAAAGCTGAGCACTGCTCTGGCAGACGCCGGTATCATCAGCGCCGAGGAGGCTGAGGCCGGCTTTGTAACTGTCGTCAACGGCGAGGCCGCCGACTACAACAAGGACGGCTCCTGGTGGTGCCTGACCGACGCTGCGGGCGAGATGACCTCCGTCGGCGTGGCCGACATTGAGCTGCACGACGGCGACAGCTATGCCTTCACCTACACGAAGTAACCACCGCCGCATTGTCGGTCTGGTGCTTTCCGGGCTGATGGGTGCGCTGCTCGTCGTCAGCAAGCAGGCCATGAGCGGTCTGCCCAACATCGAGCCGGTCACACTGCTCATCATCCTGTTTGCGCTCGAACTTCCGCGGGAGACGCCCGCTGCCATCACGGTGTTCATCCTTTTGCAGGGTGTGCTTTACGGCTTTGGGCTGTGGTGGGCCATGTACCTGTACATCTGGTATTTACTGGCACTGCTGGCGTGGTTGTTCCGCCGCATGGATCACGCGCTGTTCTGGGCCGTGTTCAGCGGGCTGTACGGACTGTGCTTCGGCGGGTTATGCGCCGCGGTATATCTCTTTGCCAAGACGCCCGCCTTTGCGTTGAGCTGGTGGCTGAGTGGCTTGAGCTACGACGCCCTGCACGGCGTCGGCAACTTTGCCATTATGCTGGTGCTGTACAGGCCGCTGCGCAAGGCGCTAAAGGCGGCAAAACGGCAGATTGGGTACTGATCTATCAAAGCCTTCCCCCGAGAGGGAAGGTGGCCCCGCAGGGCCGGATGAGGGACCGGTTTGCCATTGCAGACCCTTAACAGGCAACTACCGCAGGCCTTGCCCTCATCAGTCAGCGGGCGGGGCCGCTGACGGCTTCCCCCGAGGGGGAAGCCGCTCGTTCCCAAAAGTCTCTCTTTCACACGAAAGGGAGGCTTTTTTATTTACAACCTATGGACGTAACTGCAATTTTATGGTATACTATATCGGTTAAAGTGGGGAGGTATAGGACTATGCGCGTTTTGGGCATCGACCCGGGGTATGCCATTGTGGGCTGGGGCGTTGTGGAGTACATCAGCAACCGCTTTGCACCCATCGGCTACGGGGCGGTCATCACCGAGAAGGACACGCCCTTTGAACAGCGCCTCGTTGAAATTTATGAGAGCGTATTCGACATCTGCAAGCGCTACCAGCCCGAGGCCCTCTCCATCGAAAAGCTGTACTACCAGCACAACCAGACCACCGTCATCGGCGTGGCCGAGGCCCGTGGCGTCATTCTGCTGGCCGCGGCGCAGTGCGGCGTGCCGATCTACGAATACACACCCATGCAGGTCAAGCAGGCCATCACCGGCTACGGCAAGGCCGTGAAGAAGCAGATTCAGGAGATGACCCGCATAATGCTGCACCTCGAGTCCGTCCCCAAGCCCGACGATACCGCCGACGCCCTCGGCATGGCGATTGCCCACTGCCATTGCAGCCGCAGCCGGTTGATGGGGACACCGGTGAGATAATCCCTTGCCTTCCCCCAAGTGGGGGAAGGTGGTCCCGCAGGGCCGGATGAGGGATGAGGTTTCCGCAATCACCCATTTGCGTGCGGTACCCGACAAGCTGCCCCTCATCCGCCCTCGGGCACCTTCCACCCAAGGGGGAAGGCTTTCCACCATACAAAAGAAGGACACACCATGATCTACTGCCTTACCGGAAAAATCATCAAGAAAACGCTGGATTCCATCGTCATCAGCTGCGGCGGGGTCGGCTATTTTGTCCAGATCCCCGCCACCACCGGCGAGGCCCTGCCCCCCGCCGGGCAGGAGGGGACCGTTTATACGATTATGAACGTCACCGAAAACGACGTCTCGCTCTACGGCTTTGCTGCCGAGGAGCAGCGCGACTGCTTTAAGATGCTGACCGGCGTCACCGGCGTCGGCCCCAAGGCCGCGCTGTCCATCCTGTCCATCATGACGCCGGAAAGAATCGCGCTGGCCGCGTCCAGCGGCGACCACAAAGCGTTCACCAAGGCCGCGGGCGTCGGGCCGAAGCTGGCCCAGCGCATCACGCTGGAATTGAAGGACAAGGTCGGCAAGGGGCTGGCCGCGGGCACGGGCTTCTCCGGCAATGTTGCCGCCCCGGCCCCCAGCTCTGCGCCCGCGCAGGCCGTCGCCGCGCTCGTCAGCCTGGGCTATGCGCCGTCGGACGCTGCCGCCGCCGTGGCCCGCGTCGACGAGACCCTCTCCGTGCAGGAGATCATCACCATCGCGCTGCGCAGTCTGTCGCGCGTGTAACAGAAGGGGAGTGCCGAATTGAACCAGGAATACACCGTGGACCCCAGCCGTCTCGTCAGCCCCGATATGACCCCCGCCGACACGGAGGAAGTCAGCCTGCGCCCGAAAACCCTGGACGATTACGTCGGTCAGGAGAAGGCCAAGGGCAACTTAAAGGTCTATCTGCGGGCGGCGCAGCAGCGCGGCGAGCCGATGGACCACATCCTGCTCTACGGCCCGCCGGGCCTGGGCAAAACCACGCTGGCCGGCATCGTGGCGCAGGAGATGGGCGTACAAATTCGCATCACGTCGGGTCCGGCCATCGAGAAGCCCGGCGACCTGGCCGCCCTGCTGACGAACCTGCAGGAGGGCGACATTCTTTTTATTGATGAGATCCACCGTTTATCGCGTCAGGTCGAAGAAGTCCTGTACCCGGCGCTGGAGGATTTCGCCCTCGACATCATGATTGGCAAGGGGCCGAGTGCCCAGAGCATCCGCATCAATCTGCCGCGGTTCACGCTGGTGGGCGCCACGACACGCGCGGGCCAGCTGACCGGGCCGCTGCGTGACCGCTTCGGCATCCTGCTCAAATTAGAGCCCTACAGCCCCCGGGAGCTGGGCCGCATCATCCTGCGCAGTGCGGGCATTCTGGGCGTGCCCATCACCGAGGAAGGCGCGCTGGAGCTGGCCCGCTGTGCCCGCGGCACGCCGCGTATCGCCAACCGTATGCTCAAGCGCGTGCGCGACTTTGCCACCGTGCAGGGAGACGGCACAATTGACGAGGAGACCGCCATCGCCGCCCGCAAGTGGATGGACATTGACGAGCTGGGTCTGGACGAGCTGGACCGCAGTGTCCTGCGCGCCATCATTGAGATGTACGGCGGCGGCCCCGTCGGTCTGGAGACGCTGGCCGCAGCCCTGGGCGAGGAGAGCGTCACCCTGGAGGACATCTGCGAGCCGTACCTGATGCAGATGGGCATGCTGACCCGCACGCCCCGTGGCCGCTGCGTGACCCGCCTGGCCTATGAGCACCTGCACATGGCCGTGCCGAAGCGCTTTGACGACGAGGATTCCGGCCAGACGAGTATGTTTTAAATAAGGAAACGGGTAGAGCCCTTCCGGGCTTCGCTCGCCCACCTCCCCTGTGAGGGGAGGCTTTTGCGCGGGCACTGCCCGCGAGAAAGGCGCCCCACGAAGTGGGGTACTCCCCACAGTGTGGGGAGATGTCGCGGAGCGACAGAGGGGCCCGGGTCCGAAGGACTGGCCGAGTTAACGAGGCCTGAGGGACTCTGCCGCTTGGCCTTAACCACAAAATTCATCGAACCAACACATATAGCAAAGGAGAATCGCCTATGCGCCCTGCTGATTCCTGGCGGGATTATGAGCTGCTGGACGCTACCAACCACAACCGGTTGGAGCGCTGGGGCCAGACCCTGCTGATCCGTCCCGACCCGCAGGTCATCTGGAAAAACGACGAGACCAGTCCGCTGTGGGCCAAGGCCGACGCTGTCTATTACCGCTCTGCCAAGGGCGGCGGGCAGTGGAATTATCACAAAAAGCTGCCGCAGAAATGGCAGATCCACTGGAACGATTTGACGCTGATCGTCAGCCCCACGGGCTTCAAGCACACCGGCGTTTTCCCGGAGCAGGCCGTGAACTGGGCATGGTACCAGGAAAAGATACGGCAGGCTGGCCGTCCCATCCGCGTGCTGAACCTGTTCGGCTACACGGGCGGCGCAACGCTGGCATGCCTGGCCGCGGGCGCGTCCGTCACCCATGTGGACGCCAGCAAGGGCATGGTCGCCTGGGCGCGGGAGAACGCTGCCGCCAGCGAGCTGGCAGACCGCCCCTGCCGCTGGATCGTGGACGACTGCGCCAAGTTTGTGCAGCGTGAGATCCGCCGCGGCAGCCGCTATGACGCTGTCATCATGGACCCGCCGAGCTATGGCCGCGGCCCGGGCGGCGAGATCTGGAAGCTCGAGGACAACGTCTACGACCTCATCACGCTGACTGAGCAGGTTTTGAGCGACGACCCGCTGTTCTTCGCCATCAACTCCTACACCGAGGGTCTGAGCCCCGCGGTCATGGAATACATCGTCAAAACGACGCTTTGCCCCGTCAAGGGCGGCCACACCCACTGCGACGAGATCGGTCTGCCGGTCTCCGCCACAGGCGGCGTGGTGCCCTGCGGCGCAACGGCCATCTGGGAGAAATAAGCCATGCCGAATCAGGAACCGATGATCAAAGTACAGGACGTCCGCTTCCGCTACGACCCCGAGCAGCCCAAGTACGCTGTGGACGGCGTGAGCCTGGACATCCGCCGCGGCGAGTTCGTCGCCGTGCTGGGCGCGAACGGCTGCGGCAAGTCCACGCTGGCGAAGCACTTCAACGCCATTCTGCTGCCCGAGGCCGGTACCGTGCTGGTCGAGGGCATGGACACCCGCAACGAGGACCATCTCTACGATGTGCGCCAGAAGGTCGGCATGGTGTTCCAGAACCCCGACAACCAGATCGTGGCGACCATCGTCGAGGAGGACGTAGCCTTTGCGCCGGAGAACCTCGGCGTGCCGCCCGAGGAGATCCGCACCCGCATCGACGAGGCCATGAAGCTGGCGGGCATCTATGAAAAGCGCGAGGCTGCGCCGTACAAGCTGTCCGGCGGCCAGAAGCAGCGCGTCGCGATTGCGGGCGTTATCGCCATGCGGCCCGACTGCCTTGTTATGGACGAGTCCACCGCCATGCTGGACCCCCATGGCCGCGCGCAGGTCATGAAAACCATCCGCCAGCTGCGGGCGGCGGGCATCACGATCGTGTCCATCACCCACTACATGGAGGAGGCCGCCCAGGCAGACCGCGTGCTGGTCATGAGCCGGGGCCGCATCGTCATGGAGGGCACGCCCGAGCAGGTGTTCAGCCAGACCGAGCGGCTGCACGGGTATCACCTCGATGTCCCGCAGGCCGCCGAGCTGCGCGACGAGCTGGTCAAGGCCGGGATCCCGATGCCGGAAAATGTCATTACCCCCGACGCCTGCGCGGAGGAATTATACAAGCTGCTGAAATAAAGGAAGCCTTCCCCCTTGGGGGAAGGTGGCCGAGGCCCCGCCCGAGGCCGGATGAGGGGTGAGCTTGCCGAGGTATCCCGTTTATGGGAAATCGCCGCGAAGCCGCCCCTCATCAGTCGGCGGGCGGAGCCGCCGACAGCTTCCCCAAAGGGGTAAGCCACTCTGACGAAAAACTCCCACGTATGCCGGAACGGCACCGCAACCGGGCTGTATCCGGCGGGAAAGGAACAACTATGTCCGAAATCATTCGTGTTGAAAACCTGAGCTACATCTATAACCAGGGTATGCCCGACGCGACGAAGGCGCTGGATGACGTATCCTTCACCGTCGAGGAGGGCGACTTTGTCGGTATCATCGGCTCGACGGGCAGCGGAAAATCCACGCTTATCAGCCATTTCAACGGCCTGAACCGCCCGACGTCGGGCCGCGTCCTTGTGGACGGCAGGGACCTGTGGGAGCAGGGCGCAGACCTGCGCAGCTTCCGCTTTCTCGTCGGCCTTGTCATGCAGTACCCCGAGTACCAGCTGTTTGAGGAGACCTGTGCCCGCGACATCGCCTACGGCCCGCGCAACATGGGCCTGGACGAGGCCGAGGTCCAGCGCCGCGTCAGGGAGGCCGCCGCGTTCGTCGGCCTGTCCGATGAGCTGTTGGAAAAAAGCCCGTTTGAGCTTTCGGGCGGGCAGAAGCGCCGCGTTGCGATTGCGGGCGTCATGGCCATGCACCCCCGCGTGCTGGTGCTGGATGAGCCCGCCGCCGGTCTGGACCCCGAGGGCCGCGACACGATCCTGAGCCAGATCAGGGACTACCATGAGAAAACCGGCATCACGGTGCTGCTGGTCAGCCACTCGATGGAGGATATTGCCAAATACGCCAACCGCGTGCTGGTCATGCACCGCGCCAAAATTGCCATGTATGACACGGTGGAAAACGTCTTTGCCCGCGCGCAGGAGCTGCTGGAGCTGGGGCTTTCGGTGCCGCAGGTCACGCAGATCTTTTTAAAGCTGCGCCAGATGGGGCTGGACATCCCCGCGGACGTCTACACGATCCCCTATGCGGTCAAAACGATTCAAAAGGCGCTGGCCGCCAAACAGGGAGGTGGGGCAAATGCTTAAAGATATTACGATAGGTCAGCATTTTCCCGGGCATTCCATCCTGCACCGCTGCGACCCGCGGCTCAAGTTGGTCGCGACGATTGCCTATATCGTCGTGCTGTTTGTGGCCCCGAACCCGCTGGGGCTGGCACTGTCCATCCTGCTGCTGGCCGCGCTGTACAAGGTAGCACAGATTCCCGGCAAGATGATTTTGAAAAGCCTAAAGCCCATCGTGCCCATCGTGATTTTTACGGCGGTGCTGAACCTGTTCTTCGTCACAGGGCAGGGGGAGCCGCTTGTACACTTCTGGGTTTTGAACATTTACGTCGAAGGTGTCAAGTATGCCATCCTGCTGGCGGTGCGCGTCTGCGCACTGATTGCAGGCACGAGCCTGCTGACCTACACGACCAGTCCCATCGTGCTGACCGACGCCATCGAGAGCCTGCTGCGCCCGCTGGCGAAGCTGCACTTTCCCGTGCATGAGCTGGCCATGATGATGACAATTGCGCTGCGGTTCATCCCGACCCTGATCGAGGAGACGGAAAAGATTATGAACGCCCAGAAGGCCCGCGGCGCGATGCTGGACAGCGGCACATTTACCCAGCGCATCAAGGCGCTGGTGCCGATCCTGATTCCGCTGTTCATCTCGGCGTTCCGCCGCGCCGACGAGCTGGCCATGGCGATGGAATGCCGCTGCTATCACGGCGGCGAGGGCCGCACCCGGCTCAAGCAGCTGAAATTCACCGGCGAGGACTTCAAATGCCTGGCGGTCATTGCCGTGGCGCTGGTGGTCATTGCCTGCACACGATTCTTTGTGCCGGGACTGGCGTAAGAATCAGCCGCCCTGTAGGGGCCGGGCATGCCCGGCCCGCAGCCTTCCCGCAAGCATCTGCTTGCCTTACACAACCGGGCCGGGCATGCCCGGCCCCTACCTGGTTCTGACATGAATTATTTACTTTGGATTTCCTACAAGGGCACCCGCTATGCCGGGTTCCAGGTCCAGCCAAATGCGCCCACGGTCTGCGCGGTTTTGCAGGACGCGATGCAGGCGGTGTTCGGCTGCCGCCCCGACGTCAAGGGCTGCTCCCGCACCGATGCCGGCGTCCATGCGCGGCGTTTCGCGCTCAGCTTCTGCTATACTGGCAAAGTGCCGATGCAGAAAATCGTGCCCGCGCTCAACGCCCACCTGCCGCCGGACATCCGCGCGGTGGACATCCGCTCCGTGCCGGACGGCTTCCACGCGCGTTACGCCGCCCACGCCAAGACCTACCGCTACTACATTTTGAACGCGCGGGTGGATGATCCGTTCACCTACGACACCTGCCACAGGGTAGGGGCCGCGCTCGACCTGGCCGCCATGCAGGCCGCTGCGGCGCAGTTCATAGGCACACACGATTTTTCCGCCCTCTGCGCGTCCGGGTCCAGCGCCGCCGCCCACGGGGATACCGTGCGGACGATTACGGATTGTACTGTTGTACAGAACGGCGATTTGTTTACAATTTCCGTGACCGCCGACGGCTACCTCTATAATATGGTGCGCATTCTGGCGGGCACGCTCGCGGACGCGGGTCTTGGCAAGCGGACGCCGGAGAGCATCCCCGCCCTGCTGGAAAGCGGAGACCGACGCCGGGCCGGGCCGACGCTGCCCGCAAAGGGGCTGTTTTTGGAGAAAGTAGACTATCCCGGGTTGGATGACGTTTAATGGCGTACCGTAGGGAGGGGTCTTGACCCCTCCGCGGAGCCTGACCACCGCCGCTAACGGCCCGGAGGCGTCAAGACGCCTCCCTACAAACCAACCCATACGCACAAATTTTTTCCGGAAAGGAGGGGGCCCACCTATGAGTAAGGCGGACAGAGATCGGCAGGCATTGCTGCAGCGGCTGGCGCGTGAGCAGAGGCGGGCCCTGAACGCCGCCGCCCGCGACGCAGACCGCGCCCGCACGCCGCGCACCGCTCCCACACCGCGGCGCGATGACAGCCCGCCGTCCCGGACGTCCGAGCAGCCGTCCGCGCAGAGCGCCGCGCGGCTCAAATCCCTGACGCCGCTCTACAAGCAGCGCCAGCAGCGGCGGCTCACCGTCCTGCTCGTCATTATCATTGCGCTGGCGCTGGCGCTCACCGTTGTGACCGGCACACTGTCGGCCTCGCTGGCGCTGCTGGGTGATGCCGTGGACAGCGCGTCGCTCTACCTGAACCGCGCCGACGGCGGCTGGCCAACCACCACCGGCATCACCGAGCCGCTGCAAATCGAACCGCTGGCGGACGGCTTCGTCGAGCTGGGCAATGAGGATGCGCTCGTCTACTCGGCCTACGGCTCCAAAATTCTGAGCCTGCAGCCGTCCTACGCGCGGCCCGTGCTGGCTGTGGGCGGCACCCACTTTGTGGTCTACAACCGCGCGGGCAGTGAGCTGACCGTATGCAGCCGCACCCGCACGCTCTACACACAGCGCTTTGACGAGGACATTCTGCTCTGCGCCATGTCAAACAACAACTCGCTGGCCGTCGTGACCGACGCGGACCGTTTTGCCGGCTGGGTACACATCTATGACCCTTCGATGCGGGAGCTGTACAGCTGGCGGATGCCCCAGTCGATGGGCACGCCGATCGCGCTGGACTTTGCCCCCGACAACCGCAGGTTTGCCTCGGGCATGATTGCCGCGCGGGACGGGCAGCTGAACTGCTCGGTCTACTTTATGAGCCTCGACTCCGATACCGAGGGGCTGCTCTACACCGCCGACGCGGGCAGCATGCTGCTGCGGCTGGACTGGCAGAGCGAGAACCGCGTCATGGCCGTGTTTGACACCTACATTGCGGTCATCGACCCCCGCACCGCCGCCGAGGTCGCACGCTACGACTACGGCGGGGCCGCGCTGCAAAGCGTTGCACCCGGACGCCGCCAGACCGCGCTGCTTCTGAACGTACACGGCGGCAACAGCCTGGTCACCCTGTCCGAAAGCCTCACCGTTATGTCGGAGATTCCCGCACGGCAGGCGTTTGCGGTATCGGCCACCGACACCGACATTTATCTGCTCTGCCCCGATGCCGTCGAGTGCTACGGCTACGACGGCGTGCAGAACTGGGTGCAGACCGGCCTGCCGTCCCGCCCGCTGGCGGTCCTGCACGGCAAGCAGACGCTGGTCTTTACCGGCAGTCAGGCGGACGTTTTGGCGAAGCCAGCCGAGTAGCTCCGAAGCCTTCCCCCTCGGGGGAAGCCCAGCCTGCTGAAAAACTCTTGTAGGGGCGAGCATTGCTCGCCCGTGCCCGGTTGCCTTGTAAGAAAACTGTCCCGGAAAATGCGTTGCTGCGGTAAGTGGGCGGGCGACCAATGGTCGCCCCTACACACGCAATAAGGTAAGAATGCAATTTTTTGACGATCTGAGCTTCCCCCTCGGGGGAAGCCATTCGACCCGCAAGTAATCCAACAGAAAGAAGTACCTATCTATGTCTTTTTCTCCCGCACTTGTCTATGATTTTATTTTTCTGGCCGTATTTTCCTTTGCCGCTGTCAAAAGCTGGCAGAAGGGCTTTCTCGCCGGGCTGACCGAGCTGATCGGCGCGGTGCTGGGCGTCGGCATTGCCTCCTGGGGTAGCCGCACGCTGGCCCCGGAAGTCTACCTTAGCTTTTTCAGCGACTCCGTCTCCACCCGGGTCGAGCAGGCCGTCGCACAGTCGGGCGGCGATATTGCCGCTGCGGTGCAGGGGCTGGACTTTCTGCCGGAATCCATCCGTGCCGCGCTGGCCGCGGGTCTGCAGACTGCCGGGGACCAGCTGCCCGAAAAGATCAACGCCCTGCTGGAGCCGCTTTTCCTGCCGCTGGTGCAGGCGGTGCTGTTTGTACTGCTCTGCATGATCGTGCGCTGGGTGTTCGCCCTGCTGGTGCGGCTGCTGCGCGGCGTCAATCTTATCCCGCTGGTGGGCGGCGCCAACCGGCTGCTGGGTCTGGTGCTGGGCCTTGTGACCGGCGCGTTCGACTGCTGGCTGCTGGCGCTGCTGCTCTGGTTCGCCGCCAGCATCACCACCGGCCAGATCGACTGGCTGACCACCGGCATTTTGCAGCGCAGCGTCGGGTACAGCCTTTTTGGTGCGTTCAACCCGTTTTTGCTCCATTATTAAACAAATTCTGAACAAGCCCCGCCAAAACTTGCAATTTGGCAGGGTTTGTTTAATAATAGTAGTGTAGCTGCGGTGCGGCGGGCAGGGGACTGCCCGCCCTACGTAGGGCGGATTTCCTATCCGCCCGCCGGGCGTCGAGAACGCCGCCCCTACACCAATTTATCGCAATCCCACGTGCCTCTTATCGGGCACTTTTCATAGAGGTGAAGTAAATGCTTTGTGTTAAATGCCAAAAACGCCCCGCTGTCGTGTTTGTGCAGCGGCTTGAAAACGGCAAGACCGTGCAGGAGGGCTACTGCCTGACCTGCGCCCGTGCCATGCACATCCAGCCTGTGGATGATCTGATGAAACAGTTCGGCATGTCCGACCAGGATCTGGAAAACATGGAGGAGCGGATGTCCAGCTTTTTGCAGGAGGCCTCCGACTCCGGCATGCTGGCCCCCATGATGAACGGCGACGACACCGACGCCGGTGACGAGCCCGCCCCGCAGGACGATTTTGTCCCGGGCGGCAGCCCCGTGTTCCCGTTTGGCTTTGGTGCGCGCCAGAATAAGGACGACGCCAAGCCCAAAAACGGCAAGAAGGAAAAGGCTCCCCGCCGCAAGTTCCTTGAGACCTACTGCGAGAACCTGACCCAGAAGGCCCGCGACGGCAAGACGGACCGCATCATTGGCCGTGACCGCGAAATATACCGCACGATCCAGATTTTGTGCCGCCGCCAGAAGAACAACCCCTGCCTGATCGGCGAGGCCGGTGTCGGCAAGACTGCGATTGCCGAGGGTATCGCCCAGCGCATTGCCGAGGGCAAGGTCCCCGCGCGTCTGCAGGACAAGGAAATTTACCTGCTCGACATGACGTCCCTCGTCGCAGGCACCCAGTTCCGCGGCCAGTTTGAGCAGCGTGTCAAGGGGCTCATCAGCGAGGTCAAGGCTGCGGGCAACATCATCCTGTTTATTGATGAGATCCACTCCATCGTCGGCGCGGGCGACTCCGACGGCTCTATGAACGCCGCCAACATCATGAAGCCCGCGCTGTCCCGCGGGCAGATGCAGGTCATCGGCGCAACGACGTTTGCCGAGTATCGCAAGTATATCGAGAAGGATTCCGCGTTGGAGCGCCGTTTCCAGCCCGTCAAGGTCGAGGAACCGTCGCTGCTGGACACCATCGAGGTCATCAAGGGCATCCGCGTCTACTATGAAAAGCACCACTTCGTCCGTGTGTCTGACCCCATCGTGACGAGCATCGTCAAGCTGTCGGAACGCTACATCACGGATCGTTTCCTGCCGGACAAGGCCATTGACCTGCTGGATGAGTCCTGCGCCTGCTGCAACCTGCGCCATCCTGAAATTACAGAGCTCATGGAGACCCAGCGCACCGTGGCCGATTTGGAGACCCGCGAGCACGAACTGGAGAACCCCGAGCCGCAGAACGGCCAGGACGCTGCCATCGACTACGAGGCACTGGCCGCGGTCAAAACCGATCTGGCGAAGCAGCGCGAAAAGCTGCCCGCCCTGCAGCTGAAGGTCGCGGAAATTGAAGTGACCATGGACGACGTCGCACAGGTCATTGAGCTTTGGACCGGTGTGCCTGCTGTGAAGATCAAAGAGACCGAGTATGGCCGCCTGCAGGGGCTGGAGGATGCCCTCAAGGCGCACATCATCGGCCAGGACGAGGCTGTCCACGCCGTGGCCGGGGCCATCAAGCGCGCCCGCGCTGACCTGTCTGGCCGTCACCGCCCGGCCAGCTTTATCTTCGTCGGCCCCACCGGCGTCGGCAAGACCGAGCTGGTCAAGCAGCTGGCCAGCCAGCTATTTGACACCGTTGACCCGCTCATCTCCATCGACATGAGCGAGTACATGGAAAAGTACGCGGTGTCCCGCCTCATCGGCTCGCCCCCGGGCTATGTCGGCTACGACGAGGCCGGGCAGCTGACCGAGAAGGTCCGCCGCCATCCCTACAGCGTCGTGCTGTTCGACGAGATCGAAAAAGCACATCCTGACGTTATGAATATCCTGCTGCAGATTCTGGACGAGGGCAAGATCAACGACGCGCAGGGCCGCACGGTGGACTTCTCGAACACGGTCATCTGCATGACCTCCAACGCGGGCTCCACCGACCAGAGCGGCGCGACGGGCTTCGGCAAAAAGGCCGAGGTCGCCAGCGCGGACCGCAGCATGAAGGCGCTGCAGGAGTTCCTGCGCCCCGAGTTCATCGGCCGTGTGGACGAGATCATTACGTTCAAGCCGCTGAGCGAGGAAGACCTTGAGAAGATTGCCGCTCTCATGCTCGACGAGTACAAGCCCGGTCTGGCCGCGCACGGCATCACGCTGCACTACACGCAGCCCGCGCTGGCGGACATCGTAGCCGAAAGCTCCACCAAATACGGTGCGCGTGAGCTGCGCCGCACGATCCGCAAGACCATTGAGGATCCCGTCTCCGACGCGCTTGTCGATGGCCGCCTGGATGGCCGCGAGGTCACGCTGGAGCTGGCCGACCACGACGGCAGGGCCGTGCTGGATATTTAAGGGGCGCACCATGTACAGAAAACTGGCTGCCCTGGTGCTGGCCGCGGCGCTGCTGTGCAGCTGCTCGGCCCGCGTCACGGTGCAGCGTTATCCCGCAGAGCTGCCCCGGGCCGAAAGCCCCGCCGCCACCCCGACGCCGGAGCCTGTGCCCACCTTTACCGAGGAGCAGAAGTCCTACGGCAGCGCCGCACTGCTGACCGATGCCACCGTGCTCGTCAACGTGTTTTTGAACGACGCCGCCCACGGACAGACCTGGGATGCCGAGAGCCGCGCTGCCGCCGTGCAGCGCACCCAGCTGGCCGTGGACTGGATCACCGAGCAGGCCGCGGGCTACGAGGCCGCGGTGAATCTGATCTGTGATCGCAGCGCAGACGGCAGCGATTCAACGCTAACACGCAGTTATCTTGTGCAGTCTGCCATGCAGGGCGGCGAAAATTCCGAGGAAAGCTCCGCTTTTCTCGACGAGATGGATACGCTGTGCGCGTCGCTGGCCGCCGACAGCCGTCTGGCTGCCTACGGGGCCCGGCACATCGCGTTTTTGTTCTTCCTGCCCATCAGCGGGACATCCTTCACGATGGCTCACTACGCCGACGACGGCGACAGCTTTTATTATGAATACAGCTGCCTGTACAAAACCGACGCCTACACCGACGGCGAGGCGGAATCCCCGGCGACCTACGCCCACGAGATCCTGCATCTGTTCGGCGCGCCCGACCTGTATGAGGGCAGCAGCGACCCCTACGTCGGCGAGGCACTTGTCAGCTATGTGGCCGACACCTACCCCGGCGATATTATGCTGAGCACCTACGAGGACGACGGCTCAAGCCGGTTTGACGCCATCACAAAGGAGATCAGTCCGCTGACGGCCTACTGTCTGGGGCTGACCGACACCTGCCCCGAGCTTGCGCAGTTTCCCCTGCTGGCCGACATGACCCCCGGCGTTTTCTCTTACGGAGCCGACGGGGAAGCGGGGGGTGCGGAGGCCGGCGAGAGCTGGCCGGGCGCGGTAGCGGTGTAAATTGTTGTAGGGGAGGGATTTATCCCTCCCGGGAGCTTTGCGCCAGCCGCCCAGTGCACGGGAGGCATAAATGCCTCCCCCTACAAGCTACAGCAAGTTTGCGCCAGGTTTTGTAGGGGGCGGCGTCCTCGACGCCCCGCGGAGGGGTCAAGACCCCTCCCTACACGCCTTCGGGCACTCGCCCCAGAAGGGAGGTCACACCCATGCTGAACGATACCTTTCCGCTGCGGGTCGAATCGATCCCGGCGGCACATGCGTCGGAGTGGCGCGCGGACGACTCATTCCCGCCCAGCGAGACGCAGGCCTGGCAGCTGGTCTTTGTGCGCAGCGGCACCATTGAGGAACGCTGCGATGCCCGCCACGTGCTGCTGCGGGCGGGCGGACTGCTGTTCCACCAGCCGGGGGAGGTCTTTGCTATGACCACCGTCGGCGAGGTCCCGCCCGAGACGCTGCGCATCGACTTTTACTGCACCGGCGCGGCCATGGACCGTTTCCGCGGCGCGATGCTGCACACGGAGCCTGCCGAGCAGCATGACCTGAACTGGCTGGCAAATGCCGCCAACGAGCTGTTCGACGCCGCCCCCGTGCCGGGCGGACGGCCTGTCTTAAAGGAGGAGCTGCCCTTCGGCGCGATGCAGCAGTTCATCATCCATCTGGAAAATCTGCTGATTTTGCTGGCCCGCCGCTGCCGCCGCACCAAGCGCCCCGTGGCCCGCGTCCGGCGGGAGCGCCGCCAGAACGCGCTGGTCGAGGACGCCCGCGCCTATTTTGCCGAAAATCTTGCGCATGAACTGAAGATCGACGACATCTGCACGGCGCTGGGCTGCACGCGGCCCCAGCTGCAGCAGGCGTTCCGCGCGCGGCTCCACCGCACGGCCATGGAGGAATTTTCCGCCATGCGCATCGAGTACGCGGCCCAGCTGCTGGCCCGCGGGGCATCGCCCGGCGAGGTCGCCGCGCAGATGGGCTACTGCTCCGGCGCGTATTTCAGCCAGAAATTCCGCGCTGCCACGGGGCACACGCCGTCCGCCTACCGCCGCATTCAGCAGGGGCTGCCCGCCCGGCGGCAAAACAGGCAACAAAAAGGCAAATCAGAATCAAAAACTCCTATTGCAGAAACTCCGCAGAAAGAGTAGAATACAAGCAAAGAGAGGCGAGCCGCCCGGTTCGCACGCAACAATATCATATAACATAAGGAGACGACTGTTATGGCAATTCTGGTTAGCGGTGGCGCCGGCTACATCGGCAGCCACACCTGTGTTGAACTTCTGGCCGCAGGGTACGACATCGTTGTAGCCGATAACTACTACAACTCCTGCCCCGAGGCCCTGGCCCGCGTCAAGAAGATCGCCGGCAAGGACTTCCGTTTTGTCGAGGCCGACATGACCGACAAGGACGCCGTGGAGAAGATCTTTGCCGAGAACGAGGACATTGACTGTGTCATCCAGTTCGCCGCCTACAAGGCCGTCGGCGAGAGCGTTTCCAAGCCCATCGAGTACTACTCCAACAATCTGGCCTGCACGCTGAACATTCTGGATGTCATGCGCCGCCACAACTGCCACAATATCATCTTCTCCTCCTCCGCCACGGTCTACGGCGACCCCGCCAGCGTGCCCATCCGCGAGGATTTCCCCGTCGGCGGCACCACGAACCCCTACGGCACCACGAAGGTGTTCACCGAGCGCATCCTGACCGACTGCTGCCACGCCGACCCCGAGCTGAATGTTGCGCTGCTGCGTTACTTCAACCCCATCGGCGCGCATCCGTCCGGCCTGATCGGCGAGGACCCCAACGGCATCCCCAACAACCTCGTGCCCTACATCGCCAAGGTCGCTGTCGGCAAGCTGGAGAAGGTCCACGTCTTTGGCAATGACTACCCGACCCCCGACGGCACCGGCGTGCGCGACTACATCCATGTTGTCGACCTGGCCCGCGGCCATGTTGCTGCCATCAAAAAGCTGGAGCAGAAGCCCGGCCTGTTCATCTGCAACCTGGGCACCGGCCACGGCTACAGCGTGCTGGACGTCATCAACGCCTTCAGCAAGGCCTGCGGCAAGGAGATCCCCTATGTCATCGACCCGCGCCGCCCCGGCGACATCGCCGAGTGCTGGTGCGATCCCTCCAAGGCCAAGCGCGAGCTCGGCTGGGAGGCCCAGTACGGCATTGAGGAAATGTGCGCCCACAGCTGGAACTGGCAGAGCCACAACCCGGACGGGTATAAGACTGCGGAATAAAATTGCATAAAGTTAAGAATGCCCGATGCGGTGACGAGCCGTATCGGGCATTTGTTTTGTATGCCTTCCCCCTCGGGGGAAGGTGGCCGAGGCCCCGACCGAGGCCGGATGAGGGACGGGTCTGCCACAGCTGCCCGTAAACGGGTTGCAATGGCAAGGTTGCCCCTCATCAGTCAGCGGGCGGAGCCGCTGACAGCTTCCCCCGAGGGGGAAGCCTCCCTCCTTTATACATACATCTCCTGACTTCTCGGCGGGAGCTTGGGTACGGCGGGCAGGGGTGCGGCGGCGGTGCGCCAGGCCGCGGGGGAGAGGCCCACCTCCCGCTTAAAGACGCGGCACAGATAATTGGCCCCGGAAAACCCCGTCAGGCCCGCGATCATGTCCAGATTGTACTCATCGGTCAGCAGCAGCGTCTTGACTGCCTCGATGCGCACATTCGTCATGTACTTGCCCGGCGGCACCCCCATCTCCTGCTTAAAGACGCGCACCAGATGGCTTTTTGTCACGCCGAGCTGCTCGCTCAGCTCCTCGACGCCGTAGAGCGCCATGTAATTCTGGCGGATGGCCGCCACGGCCTCGGCCACAAGCGGCGGCAGGGGGCGGGCGGTCTCGTCGGCCTTGGCTGCGGCGCAGAGCAGCGCGTAGGCCATGGGGGCCGTCTGCGCGCCGCACAGCTGTGCGATCAGCTCCGCCGCGCCGGGGCAGGCAGCGCCGTCCGCCCAGCGCGCCGCCCCCAGTTGCAACAGGTAGGCGTCCGTGCAGTGGCCGGTCAGCCGCACGGCCAGCAGGTGGCAGTCGCTCTGCGGCGTCAGCACCAGGGGGGCAGGGCCCAGCAGAATATCGCCGCTTTGGCCCGGGCGGTCAACGCCGTCCAGCAGGCACACCCCGCGGGAAAGCACCCCCACCCACAGGCCGTCTCCGGCCAGAGCCAGCGGCGCTGTGCCGTCCAATTCCGCCGTTTCGGCAGCGGTGCAGTAAATTTCCGGGTCAAATATCAATTTCGACACCTCTATATCAATAAAATGCTATTTTCAAATAGATTATAACCTGTTATTATAATCATGTCAACAGAAACAGCCCGCTCTACCCGGGCTGAAACCCACTGAATATATTTTGGAGGATGAGCATTATGGCTTCCATCAGCTGCCGTCACGTTAAGAAAGTTTACCCCGGCAATGTTGTTGCTGTTCCCGATTTCAGCCTTGAGATCGCCGACAAGGAATTTATCGTTTTCGTCGGTCCTTCCGGCTGCGGTAAGTCCACCACCCTGCGCATGATCGCCGGTCTGGAGGAGATCTCCGGCGGCGAGATGTACATCGGTGACCGTCTGATCAACGATGTTCCCCCGAAAGACCGCGATATCGCAATGGTCTTCCAGAACTACGCCCTGTACCCGCACATGACCGTTTACAAGAACATGGCTTTCGGTCTGGAGCTGCGCAAGATGCCCAAGGACGAGATCGACAAGCGCGTCCGCGAGGCTGCCAAGATTCTGGAGATCGAGCACCTGCTCGACCGTAAGCCGAAGGCTCTGTCCGGTGGTCAGCGTCAGCGTGTTGCGCTGGGCCGTGCCATGGTTCGTAACCCGGCCGTCTTCCTGCTCGATGAGCCTCTGTCCAACCTGGATGCTAAGCTGCGTACCAGCATGCGTACCGAGATCATCAAGCTGCACAAGAAGCTGGCTACCACCTTCATCTATGTTACCCACGACCAGACCGAAGCTATGACCATGGGCGATCGTATCGTTGTTATGAAGGACGGCATGATCCAGCAGGTCGATACCCCGCAGAACCTGTACGATTATCCCTGCAACATCTTCGTCGCAGGCTTCATCGGCAGCCCCCAGATGAACTTCCTTGATGGCACCCTGCAGAAGAGCGGCGACCAGTACACTGTCGATCTGGCCGGCACCACCATTCCTCTGCCGAAGGAAAAGACTGCGGACGGCAAGCTGGATGCTTACGTCGGCAAGACCCTGAAGGTCGGCATCCGTCCTGAGGACATCAAGGACGACGAGGAGTTCCTTGAGAAGCACTCCACCAGCCACCTGAACGCCGAGGTCGAAGTCTCCGAGCTGATGGGCGCTGAGATCTACCTGTACCTGACCTATCAGGGCCAGAACCTGATGGCTCGTGTTGCTCCCACCTCCAAGTCCCGCCGTGGTGACAAGATCGTGGTTGCTATGGATACCAACAAGATCCATCTGTTCGATCCCGAGAGCGAGAAGACCCTGCTCAACTAATTCACACGCATTATACAGCGGTTCCGTTGCGGCGGAACCGCTTTTTTACTAATACTGCGCCGCAAAATCCGCGCTGCATCGACAGCTGCCGGAGCACAGCGGCACCAAACGGAGGCTCAAACCATGCGCATCGCCAACTACCTGCGGCCTGACTGCGTCGCACTGCGCCAACGGGCAGACTCGCTCACCGGTGCAGTGCAGCAGATGGTTACACTGCTGAACGGGACTGACAATCTGACTGACACCGCTGTGTTTGCGGCGGACGTCCGCGCCCGGCTGGCGCTGGGCGGCGTCTGTGTGGGCAACGGCCTGGCCATCCCGCACGCCAAAAGCACCGCCGTCAGGCAGCTGCAGCTGGCTGCGCTGACGCTGGACCCGCCGCTGCCCTGCGACACACCGGACGGCAAGCCGCTGGACCTGCTGGTAATGATCGCCGCCCCTGCCGAAGCCAACGACCTGCACGTACAGGTGCTGGCCGAGCTGGCGACACTCTTTCTGGACACCGATTTCTGCGCCCGCCTGCGGGAGAGTGAGACCCCCGAGGCATTCTGCCGCGCCATCTCCGCACGGGAGGAGCAGGACGCGCAGGAACCGCCGTCTGCCCCGTCTGACGCAGCGCCGGGCGCCGCCAAGCCCAGCTATCAGCTGCTGGCCGTGACGGCCTGCCCCACCGGCATCGCGCACACCTATCTGGCGGCGGAGGCGCTCCAGCAGGCCGCGCAGGCCCGCGGCCTGACGCTCAAGGTCGAGACGAACGGCGCTGCCGGTGTCAACGACGAGCTGACCGATGATGAGATCCAGGCCGCAGAGTGCGTGATCGTGGCGGTGGATCGCTCGATCCCACTGGCACGGTTCGTTGGCAAGCGGCTGGTCTATACCTCGGCGGGGGATGCCGTGCGCGACGCGGACAGACTGCTGGAAAAGGCCGTTTCCGGCAAGGCTCCCGTCTACCGCGGCGGGCACGCCTTCCGCACCAGCGACTGGAAGGAGCTGGGCCGCGAATACTACGGCCACCTGATGAGCGGCATCTCCCACATGCTGCCGTTTGTTGTGGCGGGCGGCGTGATGCTGGCGCTTTCCCTGCTGCTGCAGCACCTTTTTGGCCGCAGCGACATCACCACCATGATGACGAACGTCGGCAACGCTGCGTTCAGGATGATGTACCCCGTGCTGGCTGCGTTCATCGCTTACAGCATTGCGGACCGCCCCGGCTTTATGCCCGGCCTGATGGGCGGCTACCTGGCACAGCTCGGCACAACCACCGCCCCCCGGTTGGGCTGGATCTCCAGCGGGTTCTGGGGGGCCATTGTCGCGGGCTTTGCTGCCGGTCTGGCTGTGCGGCTTCTGAATTACCTGTTCCGCCGCATTCCGCAGGAGCTGGATCACATCAAAACCGGGCTGCTGGTCCCGCTGTTGAGTCTGCTGTTTGTCGGTGCCCTGATGGTCATGGCCATCAATCCGCCGCTCGGGCGTTTCAACGCCTGGCTTTCCATCCAGCTGGATGGTATGCAGGGCGGCAGCCGTCTGGTGCTGGGCACGCTGCTGGGCGGCATGATGGCTACCGACTACGGCGGGCCGATCAACAAGGCCGCCTACGTCAGCGGCACGCTGGCACTGGTAGACCAGCAGTATGACCTGATGGCCGCTGTCATGGCGGGCGGCATGATTCCGCCGCTGGGCATTGGGCTGGCCTGCCTGCTGTTCCCGACGCGGTTCACCAGCACCGAGCGCTGCTCTGCGCCGCAGACCCTGCTGATGGGCGCGACCTTCGTGACCGAGGGGGCGCTGCCGTTTGCGCTGCGCGACCCGCTGCGGGTCAGCCTCGCCTGCATCGCAGGCAGTGCACTGGCCGGGTTCATAACGATTTTGCTGGGCTGCGGGTGTCCCGCGCCGCACGGCGGGTTGTTTTTGCTGCCGGTCATGGAAAACCCGCCGGGCTTTCTGATTGCGCTGGCTGTCGGCACCCTGACCACGGCCCTGCTGCTGGGCATGCTGAAAAAGCCGCTGAAGCATTGATTTTTGCTTTACTTTTCGTATTTTTCAGTAGCCTTATACAAATTGTATTTACATAAAGCCCCGCTGTGCGTTGCGTACAGCGGGGCTTTATGCTATAATTTAGTATATATGTGATTTTTGTGGAGGAGGGCCCCGTCCCTATGGAACAGGTCAAATCATTTTGTCGGCGGTACCGTCGGCTGCTGCTGGCTGCGGCCTATCTGGCTATTTTTGCCGTGGGCGTGCTGTATCTGCGCGTCACGGTCAACATCCCGCCGGAGGGCGACGATAAGCTGACGCTGAACCTCTGGCTGTATGACTTCCAACGGATGCCGTTCTGGCAGTATGCTCTGCAGGACCTGCAGGGGCGGCTGCGGTACTTTACGCTGCAGGAGGTCCGTTTTTTCCCGTTCCATTACCCGAACGCCGTCGACCTGCTGTTTTACACCAGCCTGACGCACTACCGGCTCTACATCATCGCCTGGACCGGCGCGGCGGCCTTCGCTGTCAGCCGCGTGGCGGCCAGACTGGGCAGCGGGGATGCGCTGGCGCTGGGCGGCTTTGCGCTGGCGCTGGCCGCGGCCCCCATCTGGAACGAGGGCATGTACAGCTACTACGCCGTACCGCAGCGGGCGCTGTTCTGGGCTATGACGGCCTGGCTCTGCCTGTTTGCGTGGCAGGGGACACGGCACCGCCGCTGGGCTGTGCTGGGCGCGGTGCTGTCCTTTATCGCCTGCGGCACCTATGAGATCGGCTATGTCTTTGCGCTGCTGGCGCTCGTCGTCTGGCTGCTGCGCCGACGGAGCGTCAAAAACGCCCTGCTGGACACGGCTCCCGCGCTGGGCGGCATGGGCGCGGCGCTTGTGTTCCACGTTCTGTGCGGGCGCAACGGCGGCACCGGCAACGAGCTTTCTCTGGATATTCCCGCCGTACTGCGCGTCACCGTGCAGCAGATGGCCGCGTCGCTCCCTGGGCTGAACTCCCGCCTTTTGCAGGAGGACGCCGGGGTCATCACGAACGGGGATCGGCTGTGGCCGCTGGCGCTGGGTGTGCTGGCCGGACTGTTGATCTTCTTCGGCGTGCCGTTTAAAAAGCTGCGCGGCAGAACGCTGGGCACACTGGCCGGGTTCGGCCTGGCCGTCTGGGCACTGCCCGCGCTGCTGCTGGCTTTGTCCGCCCGCTATCAGCAGCCCGAGGCCATTACCTGGCAGTGGGGCTACATTCCCGCGGCGGCCAGCTCTATCGGCTTTACGCTGCTCGTCGCGGCGCTGCTGGCACTGCTGGCGGGGCTGTGCTGTAAGCTGCCGAAGGTTCTCTCCGTGGTATCACGACTGGCCCTGACGGCGGCGCTGGCGGTGGGTCTCTGCCTGAACGGCGGCTACCTGCGCGGTGTCGTGCGCACCCACCATGCCGAGAACCTCGCTGCCTATCAGTTCTTTGTCCGCACGATTGAGGCCGGTCTTGCCGATGCCGTACAATCCGACGACCTGATTCTCTGCAACGAGAACGTCTGGGATAGCAACGCGGAGGCCGAGTCCGCCTTCTTCAGCCGGTTCACCGGGCGCGCCCTGCACGCACAGGTCCTTTGGACCGAGAACCCCGCCACCGACGGCGACGCCTACGCCTACCAGACCTACCGCAATTACGGCGGCTACGATCTGGCGTGGTGCGGCAGACTGCAAAGCGCCGACAGTGACCTGATGGACGGGGTACAGGTCTACGTGCAGAGCGCCTATGTCCCCGACAACGCTGTCATCAAGTACAAGGTCCGTCTGGCCGACGGCACCGAGGAGGCCCGCGCCATCTGCCTGCTGGACTGCACCCAGACCCCGCGGGACCGGAACGGCGACTATCTGGCCACTGTTGAGGACACGTCCATCGTGAACGCCAAGCTCATGATCTGGGACGGCTGATAAACTGTGAGGGAGCCCCGGATGAAACACTTTATTGCCTTTTGCCGCCGCAACCGGCTGTTTGCGGCGCTGCTGGCCGCCGAGCTGGCCGTTGTCTGTGCGCTGGCAGCCGGGCTGTTCGGCGCGCCGTATAAGCTGGCGCTGACGCCCGGCGACTTTACAAACACCCTGCCCGACATTGCCGCCGCGGACGACGACGGCTTAAAAATCTGGAACCAGATCGGCTATCACAGCGACGACCCGATGACCTTCTCGGCAGACAATATTGCTTTGCCTTCCGGTGCGTATGAGGTCACAGTCCGTTATTTTTCCTGCCAGACGCCCGACGCGCCCACCTTTAATATGCTCAACGCTGCCGGGTCGCTGACCTTTGCCAGTGAACGCAGCCCCGCCGCCGTGACCTTTGACGCGCTGCGGCTGGACGACTGCCACCGCAGCCTGACGACCCGGCTTTGGGTCGGCTTCGGCGCGCGGATGCAGGACCTGACCGCCACCGTCACCTACGACCAGGGCCAGCTGTACATTTACAGCATCACCCTGACCGAGCAGCCCATCTACCGCGCGGCGCGGCTGCTCTGCTTCCTTGTGCTGTTTGCCGCTGCGGACGCCGCACTGCTGCTCCTGTTTGCCCATGTGGGGGAGCGGGGCGCTGCCCGCCGCCGTGCGCTGCGTCTGCCGCTGGCGCTGGCGGGCATCACGCTGCTGGCCTGTCTGCCGCTGTTCGGCAACTATCTGTACTTCGGCCATGATTTGGAATTTCACATGCAGCGCATCGCCGCCATGGCTGCGGAGCTGTCCTACGGGCAGTTCCCGGTGCGGCTGACCACGACCACGCTGAACGGCTATGGCTACGCCAGCCCGCTTTGCTACTGTGAGCTGTTTCTGCTGCTGCCCGCGCTGCTCTACAACCTGTGGCTGCCGCTGCGCACCTGCTACCAGGTCTACCTCTTTGCGGTCACGCTGGCGACCTGCCTGATCGCCTATTTCAGCTTTGCCAAAATCACGGCCAGCCGTCGGCTGGGTCTGCTGGGGGCACTGCTCTACACGCTGTCCGCCTATCGGCTGACCTGCGTCTACACCCGCGCCGCCGTCGGCGAGTTCACGGCCATGGCGTTTTTCCCGCTCGTGCTGCTGGGCCTGTACGGCATCTACACCAGCGACAGGCCCCGCTTCGGGGATTGGCTGCCGATGGCGCTGGGCATGGCGGCCATGGTGCAGAGCCATCTGCTCTCCTGTGAGCTGACGGCGCTGCTGCTGATTTTGTTTTGTCTTTTGCGCCTGCGGGAGACGCTCCGCCCCGCGCGGCTGCTGGCCTGGGTCAAGGCCGCGCTGTTGGCCGTGGGGCTGAGCGCGTGGTATCTTTTCCCGTTTTTTATTTCCACCCGCTCCATCCCGTTCCTTGTCAACCGCAGTGATCTGGTCGGTAAGCTGCAAAAGCACGGCTTGTACGCCGTGCAGCTGTTCAGCTTCTTCGGCACGGCGGGCGGCTCCTCCGCCGAGGGCACGACCCACGACATGGCGCTGACCCCCGGTCTGCCGCTGCTGCTGGCGCTTGCGCTGGCGTTTTACTGCCTGTGGCGCGCCCAGGCCCGCGGGGACACACGCCCCGCCGCAAAGCACCTGTACACTGCCACCGGCTTTGCCGTGCTGACGCTCGTGCTCTCGCTCCACGCCTTCCCGTGGGATTTTGTCGAGGGCTGGTTCGGCCCCGCCGTCGGCAAGGTCGTGGGAATGTTCCAGTTCCCGTTCCGCTTTCTCTCGCTGGGCACGCTGCTGCTCTGCGCCGCTGCGCTGTTTGCGCTGCAGCTGCTGCCGGAGCGCCGCGCCGCGCTGGCCGCCGCGGGGCTTGTCTGCGCCGCGCTGCTGACCGCCAGCATCACCGAGACGAACATCATGAGCGCCCAGGGCGAAAGCTCCTACGCGACCTACAACCAGAACGCCACCATCAACTCCGTCGGCACGGCGGAATACCTCATCGACGGCGCCAGCTCCTATGAGGCCATCTGGGCGCAGCCCAAGCCCGCCAGCGACGACCTGCACCTTGTCAGCTATGAAAAGCGTGAGGGCGTCGCCTATGTCAGCGTCGAGAACGACGGCGGCGAGACGGCCATCTCGCTGCCCATCTACAACTACGGCAATTATTATGCCGCCGACGAGAGCGGCGCACCGTTTGCCATCACCAGCGGCGAGAATATGCGCATCGTACTGACGATCCCCGCGGGCTACACCGGCACGATCCATGTCCGGTACCACGCCCCCGGGTATTGGCGCGCGTTTGAGGTACTCTCCGCCGTCAGCCTGCTGGGGGTCATCGGCTGCGGCGCTTTTGCCCGCCGCAAGCGCCGCACCCCTGCCACTGTGTAAACGAGGTCACTACCCATGCCCAACCGCATCAACTATCAGCTTGAAATGGAAAAGGTCCTGCGCACGCTGGACGGCACCCGCCCGAAGCTGCTGCTGCACGCCTGCTGTGCGCCGTGCTCGAGCGCAACACTGGAGCGTCTGTCCGCGCACTTTGACCTGACCATTCTTTACTACAATCCCAACATCTACCCGCCGGAGGAATACCACCGCCGCGAGGCCGAGCTGGAACGCTTTGTCGAGCAGGCCGGGTATCACTACCCCGTGGTGGAGCTGCCCTACGACCCGCAGGAGTTCTATACCGCCGTGAAGGGGTTGGAAAACGAGCCGGAGAAGGGCGCGCGCTGCACGGTCTGCTATCGGCTGCGGCTGGAGCAGGCCGCCCGCTATGCCGCCGACCACGGCTTTGACTGGTACTGCACAACGCTCTCGATCTCCCCGATGAAGGACCCCGTGCGGCTGAACGAGCTTGGCACCGAGCTGGGCAGGCAGTACGGCGTGCCGTTCCTGCCCAGTGAGTTCCGCAAAAAGGACGGCTACAAGCGCAGCTTACAGTTGAGCGCCGAGTACGGCCTGTACCGGCAGGATTACTGCGGGTGCGTGTTCAGCAAGCGGGAGAGGGAGAAGCAAAACTCTTAAAGCCTTCCCCCTGGGGGGAAAAAGGTGGCCCCGCAGGGCCGGATGAGGGGCGAGTCTGCCTCTGCCACCCATTTACGGGCAATATCCGCAAGGCTTTCCCCTCATCAGTCAGCGGGCGGGGCCGCTGACAGCTTCCCCCGTGGGGGAAGCCATTCCACCCGATACTTTTCTCACATACAGGAGAGCCCCCTATGACCTTCTATCAAATTGTTTTTCTCTTCTTCGCCTACTCGTTCCTCGGCTGGGTGGGGGAGGTCCTCTTTACCGCCGTCGTGCACCGTAAATATCAGGACCGCGGCGTGCTGAGCGGTCCGCTCTGCCTTCTGTACGGCGTCGGCGGGCTGGTCATCACCTTTGCCCTCGGCGACATCCGTGAGGGCTGGTTCTTCCTGCTTGTATTCAGCGCCGTCTATGCCACGGTCATCGAGTGGATCGGCGGGCACATTCTGGAGTACACGACCCATACCCGGTGGTGGGATTACAGCGCCATGCCGTTCAATCTGGACGGCTATGTCTGCCTCGGCGCGTCGCTGACCTGGGGTGCGCTCGGCGTTGTCGTGCTCAAATGGGGCAACCCGCTGCTGCTGGCGCTGTACAGCCTTGTGCCGCGCGGCATCTGGGTTGTTGTGCTGCTGGCCGCGCTCGTCGTGTTCTGCGTCGATTTGGTCGGCACGCTGCTGGCCATGGCCGGTCTGCGCTACCGCTGGCACGCCGCCGCGGCTGTAGAAAACCGTCTGGCAAACCTGACCGTCCGCGGCGGCATGTGGATCCTCGACCACGTCGAGCGCCGTATGGCGAAGGCCCATCCCGCACTGACCTTTGTGCGTCCCAAACGGCAGCAGACCGACACGTTTGCCGCCGGGTGCAGCCCGTATAAAATTATTTTACTGTTCTTCATCGGCGCGTTCCTCGGCGACATCACCGAGACGATTTTCTGCCGCGTCACCGGCGGCGAGTGGATGAGCCGCTCCAGCGTCGTGTGGGGGCCGTTCTCCATCGTGTGGGGCCTGGCCATCGCCATGGTCACCCAGCTGCTCTACCGCTACAAGGACAAGCCCGCCAGCTGGCTGTTCGTCATGGGCACGCTGCTGGGCGGTGCGTATGAGTACCTGTGCAGTGTTTTCACCGAGGTCGTTTTCGGTGCGGTGTTCTGGGACTACAGCGCGATCCCGTTCAACCTGGGCGGGCGCATCAACCTGCTGTACTGCTTCTTCTGGGGCTTTGCGGCGATTGCCTGGTTCAAGGTGCTGTTCCCGCCGATCTCCGCCTGCATCGAGAAGCTGCCGCCCCGCGGCGGCAGAGTGCTGACCTGGGCACTGTGCATCTTTATGGCGGCGGACATTGCCGTCAGCTCCGCCGCGCTTGTGCGGTACAATGACCGCCTGAACGGCGTACCTGCGTCCAACAGCGTCGAGGTCTATCTCGACGGGCACTACGGCAATGACCGGATGTATCAGGTCTACCCCAAGGCCGTGCATACGTCCTAAAGCCTTTCCCCTGGGGGGCTGCGCCCGCAGGCGCGTGTCGGAGCGCAACCGCCGGAGGCGGCTCTTAGCGCGTAGACTGAAGGTGGCCCCGCAGGGCCGGATGAGGGGCGAGTGTGCCATCATAACCCGTTCATGGGCAATATCGGCAGGTACAGCCCTCATCAGTCACCTTCGGTGACAGCTTCCCCCGATGGGGAAGCCTTTTAAAATTCTTTGTATATTCCGCACAGATGTGCTATAATAATTTTGTAGTTAATGTATAAGTTTTGAGGAGGCGATGGGTCGTGAACCGTGCAGATGGAATCGATTGCTACCAGAAAGCCCTGCGGCAGGGCCAGCGCGATTACCGCGAGAAGATGAACGCTGGGCAGTCGCCGTTTTTGCCCGTATTGGACGATATTCTGCAAAACGTCCCTGTGGAGAACCAGATTCCGCTCGGCCAGGTAGAGATCCCGCTGGAGCTGCTCGTTGGTACCAAGACCTCGGGCCGCACAGCGGCGTTTGCGTCCAACTTTATGCCGCTGCTCGGTCTCAAGACCGAGTTTGCCACCAAGTGGATCAACCTGTGCGTGTCCCATCTGGATGAGGGCATCCGTGACCCCATCACCTGCTATGAGTACATGGGCCGCTTCTACGTGCAGGAGGGCAATAAGCGCGTCAGCGTGCTGAAGTATTTTGACGCCAGCAGCATCACCGGCAATGTCACCCGCGTCGTGCCGCAGTACAGCGACGACCCCGCCGTGCAGATGTACTACGAGTTCATGCACTTTTACCCGGTCATGCAGAACTATCTGCTGACCTTCACCAAGCCCGGCAGCTATGCCCGCCTGCAAAAAATTTTGGGCAAGGCGCCGGACGAAAAGTGGACTGGCGAGGATCGAACCGAGGTCTTATCGCTGTACAACTGGGTCAAGAAGGCGTTTCTGGCCCACGGCGGCGCACGGCTGCAGTGTACCGTCGGCGACGTGCTGCTACTTCTGCTGCGCGTCTACACCAAGGAGGAGCTGGCCAATTTAAGCCCCAGCGAGCTGAGCGAAAAGCTCGACGCCCTGTGGGACGATGTGCTGGCCCTGCAGAAGTCGGACCCCGTGCAGGTCAGCGACAAGCCCGCCGCCCCGAAGCAGACCGGCCTGCTGGATTTTATCCTGCCCGGCAAGCACACCGCGCCCAGCCATTTGAAGGTTGCCTTTGTGCATGAGCGCGCCCCCGGCACCAGCTCCTGGACAAGCCAGCATGAGTTTGGCCGCACCCAGCTGGACACTGTGTTTGAGGGCAAGGTCGAGACGGCAGCCTACTTCAACGCCATCCCGGGCAAGAACGCCGATGCCCTTGTCGAGCAGGCCATCACCGACGGTGCGGATGTCGTCTTTACGACCAGCCCCAAGCTGGTAGGCGCGTCCCTGCGCGCCGCCGTCCGGCACCCGCAGGTACACATCCTGAACTGCTCGATGGAGATGCCCTACGCCAGCATCCGCACCTACTACACCCGCGTGTATGAGGCCAAGTTCATCACCGGCGCGATTGCCGGTGCCATGGCGGGCGGGGACCGCATCGGCTATGTGGCCGACTACCCCAGCTTCGGCGTGCCTGCCAACATCAACGCATTCGCGCTCGGCGCGCGGATGACGAACCCCAACGTCCGCATTGACCTGCAATGGACCTGTCTGTCCGACCAGATTGACCCGCTGCACGTCTTTACCCAGAAGGGCATCACGGTCATCTCGGGCCGCGACGCACCGATGCCGAACCGCCCGCAGCGGGAGTTCGGCACGTTTCTGGTGCGCCCGGGCGGCGTGTTGCAGGACCTGGCCACGCCGTTCTGGCACTGGGGCCAGTTCTATGAGAACGTCATCCGCACCGTTTTGAACGGCGGCTGGGTGCGGGACAAGTCCGGCACCGATGGCCGCGCCGTCAACTACTGGTGGGGCATGAACAGCGGCGTCATGGACGTTCTGCTCAGCCGCGAGCTGCCGCCCGATGTGACCCATCTGGCGCAGATCCTGCGCACCGGCGTCACCTCCGGCATGATCGACCCGTTCCACTGCCGGATCACCGGGCAGGACGGCAGCGTCAAGAACAGCGGACGCCACGGGCTGGACCTGGAGCAGATTGCCCACATGGACTGGCTGTGCGACGCCGTTGACGGCCACATCCCCGAATATGACGAGCTGGCCGAGGTCTCGAAGCCGATGTACCGGATGCAGGGCATCCACCGCGATCTTCTTCCCGTCGAGAAGGAGGCCGAGCTATGAAGATCCTGGCCGTTGCGGACGAGGAGTGCAAGGCCCTCTGGGACTACTTCACCCCCGACAAGCTCGAGGGCGTCGAACTCATCATTGCCTGCGGCGATTTGAGCCGCCATTATCTGGAATACCTTGCCACCATGGCGCCCGTGCCGCTTTTGTACGTACACGGCAACCATGACGAGAGCTACGACACCCGCCCGCCGCAGGGCGTCATCTGCCTGGATGACGACGTGTACGTACACAACGGCCTGCGCATCGCCGGGCTGGGCGGCAGCTGCCGCTACCGCACCGGCGCCTGGCAGTTTACCGAGGCCGAGATGAAAAAGCGCGTCAACCATCTGCGCGGCAAGATCGACCGCCATGGCGGCATTGACATACTGGTCACCCACGCGCCGCTGCACGGCTACGGCGACATGACCGACCTGCCGCACCGCGGTTTCACAGCGTTTTCGGTCCTGCTGGACCGCTACCATCCGCAGCTGATGCTGCACGGGCACATCCATCTGAACTACGGCTGCTCCATCCCGCGGGAGCAACAGTACGGCGCGACCCGCATCGTCAATTGCTATGAGCGGGTGTATCTGGACGTGGACGCCCCCGCCCCCAAGCCCCGCCCGCGGCTGTTTGCTTCGCTGCTGGGACGGAATGCCCTGTAGGGGCGAGGCATGCCTCGCCCTCGGCCTTCCCGTGGGCATTCTTCTGCCTTTCACGCTGAGGGCCGGACACGTCCGGCCCCTACCAAGCGGCACGGCTAACTTCATCAAACAAGGAGAACTATTCCCATGACAAAAATCGCAGTATTCGGTGCAGGCACCTGGGGCATTGCGCTGGCGCGGCTGCTGGCCGCCAACGGGCGCGACGTCACCGTATGGAGCGCCATCCCCGCCGAGCTGAAGTCTTTAAGCACCACGCACCGCCACCCCAACCTGCCCGGTATGGAGCTGCCCGCCGCAATGCACTACACCGCCGACATTGCCGAGGCCTGCACGGGCCGCGACATCCTGCTCTTTGCCGTGCCATCCCCGTTTGTGCGTGCCACCGCAAAAAAGGCCGCGCCGCACATCCCGGAGGGCCAGCTGATCGTTGACGTCGCCAAAGGCGTCGAGGACAAGACCCTGATGACGATGAGCGAGATCATCGAGGATGAGCTTTCCAAGGCCGGGCGCAAAGCGCGCGTTGTGGCACTGTCCGGCCCGACCCACGCCGAGGAGGTCGCCCGCGACATGCCCACCGCCATCGTGGCCGCCAGTGCCGACGAGGACGCCGCCAAAGCCGTGCAGAAGGTCTTTACCACACCGACCTTCCGCGTCTACACCAACGATGACCGCCGCGGCACCGAGCTGGGCGGTGCGGTCAAGAACGTCATTGCGCTGGCTGTCGGCATTGCGCTGGGCCTGGGCTACGGTGACAACGCCAAGGCCGCGCTCATCACCCGCGGCAACGCCGAGCTGTCCCGTCTGGGCATCGCCATGGGCTGCAAGCCCGAGACATTTGCGGGCCTGTCCGGTATGGGCGACCTGATCGTCACCTGCACGAGTATGCACAGCCGCAACCTGCACGCCGGTATGCTGATTGGCCGCGGCAAGTCGGTGGAGGAGGCCAAGACCGAGGTCGGCCAGGTCGTTGAGGGCATCAACGCGCTGCCCGCCGCCTGCCGCCTGGCCAAGCAGTATAAGGTCGAAATGCCCATCGTCCAGGCCGTGGAGGCTATTCTGGACGGCAAGCTCGAGGCCCGCAGTGCGCTGATGGCGCTGATGGGCCGCAGCCTCAAGCGCGAATAAGGAACACCGCCATGACACAAATCAAGGCCGCATTTTTTGATATTGACGGCACGCTGCTTCCTTTTGAGGCCACGCACCTGCCCGCCTCAACGGTGGACGCGCTGGCCCGGCTGCGCAAAAACGGCGTAAAAACGTTTATTGCCACAGGCCGCCCGCCGGTGCATCTGCCGTACCTGCACGCGCTGGACGGCATCCCGTTTGACGGCTATGTGACGATGAACGGCCAATACTGCTATCTGGCCGACGGCGAGCTGCTGTACACCAAGTACATCCCGGCGGCATCGCTGCAAACGCTGCTGCCGTACATTGAAAAAGAGCAGCTGTCCGTCGGTTTTGTAGGCAAGGACTTCTGCCGGTTCAACCTTATCAACGATTTGAGCCGCGACTTTGCCAAAAAGCTGGAGCTGGGGGCCGGGGATGTTGCCGCGCTGATCCAGCACGAGGATATTTACCAGCTTAGCACGTTCCTGCCGCCGGAGAAGGAGGCCGAGTTCCTGCGCCGCTGCCCCGGCTGCCTGGCTGTGCGCTGGGAGGATGATTTTTGCGATATCCTACCCGAGGGCGGCGGCAAGCCCAACGGCCTGGCCCACACGCTGGCGCACCTGGGGCTGACCCGGGAGCAGTCGATTGCCTTTGGCGACGGCGGCAACGACGTGACGATGCTGGAATATGCCGGGATCGGCGTCGCCATGGGCAACGCCTGCGATGCCGCCAAGGCCGCCGCGGATTATGTCACCGACGACATTACCGCAGACGGCCTTGCAAAGGCACTGGCGCATTTTGGGCTGATTTGAATAAATTGTCCCCCCCCAGAGGGAGACGCCCCGCAGGGGCCGCATATATGCGGCCCGCAGCTCTACGGCAGATGACCTCTTGCGGGAAAGCCGCGGGCCGGGCATGCCCGGCCCCTACCGCTATCTATAAAGCAAGCCCCTGACCATCACTCGGTCAGGGGCTGTTTCTTTTACGCCTTTTTCCGCACAAACGCCTTTGCCGCAACCACACACGAGGCGTAGACCACGCCTGCAATGGCCCAGATGAACCAGCTGTACTGCGGCTGGCCGTTGCCGTTGGGGCCAAAGGTGTACCACAGGAAGATGGCAACCACCACCAGCCAGTAGGCCGCGGTCAGCGCGGTCAGCCGCCCTTTCACGGCCTTGTGCCCGCGGGTAAAGTCCCCGTCCTCCAGCAGCCGATCCATGGCGTCCTGCACCGTGCCCACCCGCACAAAGGCGTACACACCGCAGGCGACCAGCACCAACAGCAGACAGATGGACATCGACATCAAAAACGACACACCGACCATCACAGCCGCAAACAGGGGCACCGCCGCCAGAATGCAGAGCGCCGCACCAATGCGGTTGGCCCGGTCATACTCCGGCGCAAAGGCGGCGCGGCGCTCCCGCACCAGCGCTGTCACGCCGTGCTCGGTCTCGATGGGCTCCTTTTCCAGAAACTCATATTCCCGCACCGCCGCGCCGCACTGCATAAACAGCACAACGGCCACAGCCACCAGCACCAGCAGCGCGATCATCCCCAAGCCGCCCGCCAGATTGTCGTCCAAACCAAGCAGCCCGAGCTCCCTCACCGTACCCAGCGCCAGCAGCGGAATAGGGCTGACGATGCAGAGCGCCGTCGCCAGCGCCATCTGCGGCGCGTTGGCCTGTGCCTTGGTCAGGTAATCCTCCGCCTGCGTCAGCGTCACCCGGGGCAGGGGAGAGGGCGTCTGTGCCGCGGCAGGCTGCGTGTCGTCCTGCGTGTCTTTTAAAAGGCAGTCCGTCGTCACACTGAACAAACTGCTCAACTGTAAAATTTTGTCAATGTCGGGCATCGACTGTGCGCTTTCCCACTTGGAGACCGACTGGCGGCTGACGTTCAGCCGCTCGGCCAGCTCCTCCTGCGACCAGCCCGCCTTTTTGCGCAGGGCAATGAGCTTATCGGAAAATGTCATGGTGTGCCTCCTCCTTGGCAGCCTTATGGCAATCGTAGGGGCGGATTCTATATGCGCCCGTCAACGGCTGCCGGCCTTGCGGGCGGATATGGAATCCGCCCGCAAGGGTTTTCGGAAATTTTCTGACCTTATCTTACCAAATTTCCCGGTTGCGCACCATACAGTTACCCCGTCAATCTGTCAACCGTGGGTTGCGTTTGCGGGCAGACGCCAGTCGATTTCCGCTGCACCGTTGTTTTTTAAAAACACATTCACCTTGCCGAACGGCGCCGAGCCGAAGAACCCGCGGTAGGCCGACAGCGGGCTGGGGTGGGCGGATTCCAGCACCAGCACCGGGCGATGGGCGGCAACCCTGTTGAAAATCGGCGCGTACTTCTGCGCAGGCTTGCCCCACAGCACGGCGGCCAGCGGGGCGGTGCCGTGGGCGGCGGCGTATTCCAGCGCGGCACGGGTAAACGTCTCCCACCCGCGGCCCGCATGGGCGTTGGCCGCGCCCTGCTCCACGGTCAGCACCGTGTTCAGCAGCAGCACACCCTGTCGCGCCCACAGCGTCAGGTCGGTGTGTGCGGCACAGCCTGGGCCAAGCTCGGCCTCCAGCTCCTTAAAAATGTTGCGCAGGCTCGGCGGAGCCTTGCAGCCGTCCGGCACCGAGAAGGACAGCCCCATGGCCTGACCCGGCTCATGGTAGGGGTCCTGCCCCAGAATGACGACCCGCACCGCCGACACCGGGCAGGCGCGGAACGCGGCGAAGATGTTCTCCGCCGCAGGGTAGACGGTTTTTTCCGCCGCAGCCGCCGTCACAAAGGCATCCAGCTCCGCAAAGTACGGCTTTGCGCGCTCCTGCGCAAAAAACAGCTGCCAGTCGGTGCCGGATAATTTGTCGAGTTCAGTGGTCAAAAGCATAGTGGATCTCCTCAGTAGTTTTGTACGCCCGCTCGTGTAAAACAGTCGGTCTTTCACGGGAAAACTGCGGGCCGCATATAGGCGGCCCCCGCATAGGTGCTCCCACATATTTTTCACAAGTATATCACACCCCCGCGGGGCTTGCAATAGCGGCAAAAATGCGGTATAATAGCATTTATGCTGCGGCGTTGTGCCGCAAAGCCAATCATAAAGGGGAGAACCAATTCATGCGTTCCATTAAAATCAAACTGTTCAGCCTTGCTATGGCTGTTTCCATGGTGCTGGCGCTGGCTGGCTGTGCCATGTCCGCGCCGTCCACCGTCGGCTCCATCGGCGGGGTCGAGATCCCGGCAGGCATCTATCTGCTGGCCCAGTACAACTCCTACAACACCGCCTCCGGTGTTGCGGAGCTGGCCACCGGCGAGACCGCGTCCGACGTCAAGGCCGTGCTGAAGGCCACCTGCACCGGCACGATCAACGGCGAGGATGTCACCGCCGTCGGCAGTGACTACGTCGCCCAGCTGACGACCCACGCCATTGAGTACTATGCTGCCGTGGAAAAGCAGTTTGCCGAGCAGAACGGCGTGCTGGACGACACTGCCACCGCCGAGGCCGCCAAGACTGCGGACAGCCTGTGGAGCTCCAACGGTGACCTGTACACCGCCAACGGTATCAGCAAGTCCAGCGTGGAGGCCTACCTGCTCAACGCCCAGAGGGCCAAAGTCCTGCTGAAGATGACTTACGGTCCCGACGGCACAAGCCCCGTGACTGACGCCGAGTACACCGACTACGTCAACAACGACTGCTACTACATCGAGGCCGTCCAGTTCCCTCTGGTCAACTACTCCACCTACTCGATGGCAGATGACGACCAGAAGGCCGCCATCATGGCCACGGCAGAGAGCTGCATGGCCGAGCTGAACGAGACTGCCACTGCCGAGACTGCGTCCAGCAGCGCTCTGTACACCGCCGCCATGACCTACGTGCCCGAGGCAATGGCCGCCATGGGCAGCACGATGGACGCCAGCCAGGCCGTCTACTATGCCGCATCTCAGCTGTACACGCCCAGCGATCTGAGCAGCTACGGCAGCGACGAGTACAACAACCTGACCGACCCGCTGGATGCCGCCGGTATGAACCACTGGACGACCATCGACCTGGGCACGACGGTTCTCGTCGCCCGCAAGATCGACCCGTTCAAGACCTACACCGTCGAGGATCTGGACAGCATGTACGACCTGCTGACCAGCATGAAATCTGACGCCATCCAGGATGAGCTCTACGCCGCCGGTGCCGCGCTGGACCACAACCTGAACGGCGCCGCCATGAACACCTACAGCGCATCCAAGATTAAAAAGAACGTCTGAACCTGAAAATTCAGCCGGGAGCAGCATTGTTTGCTCCCGGCTTTTTTGTTGAGGAGGGTCCCACATGACGAAAAACAAATACACAAACCTGCTTTTGCAGACCCTGGGCTGCTTCATCTCCGCCGCCGGTATCTACAGCTTTGCCGTGGCCGCCGAGGTCCCGGTCACCGGCATTGCGGGCATCTGCGCCATCTTATACCGCCTGTTCGGCATCCCCATGGGCCTGAGCAATGTGCTCATCAACATTCCCATCATCCTCTGCACCTATAAATTGCTCGGCAGATCGTTCTTTATCCGCAGTGTCTACTGCATGGTGCTCTTTGCAATCTTTACGGACTATCTGCTGCCGCTGATGCCGGTCTACCAGGGGGACCGCTTGTTGGCGACGATTTGCGGCGGCGTGGTCGGCGGTATCGGCGACGCGCTGATCTACATGAACAACTCGAGCACCGGCGGCCTTGACTTCATCACCATGGGCATCAAGGCACGGCATCCGCACCTGCCGTTCGGCAACATCACATTTGCGGCGGCGCTGGCGGTCATCCTGCTCAACGGTGCGGTGTTCCAGGATGTTGATTCCATTATTTACGGTATCATGTTTAATTTTATCGTGTCTGCTGTCATCAACAAGATGATGTTCGGCTTCTCGTCCTCGATGCTGGCCATGATCGTGACCGATGACGGCAAGGCCGCCTGCGCGGAAATTGACCGCGTGGCGGACCGCGGCTCGACGATTTTGCAGGGTCACGGGGGCTACGGCGGCCAGCCGAAGGACGTCGTGCTCTGCGCCTGCTCCAACAAGCAGCTCTACGAGATCGAGCACGCCGTGCAGGCCATCGACCCCGGCTGCTTCATCATCATGCTGCAATCCAACGAGGTCCACGGCGAGGGCTTCCGGCAGCTGGAGTTGGGGAAGAGCGAGAGCTCGGAGAGCAAATAAACAACATATTACCGCCGGTTTCAGCAGCTCTATGACGCATAAGTTGCCGAGACCGGCGGATTTTTTTTATACTGGGGACAAGACGAAAAGGAGGGTCTGCCGGATGTGTCGCTGCAGCGGGCGCAAGCCTGTAGGGAGGGGTCTTGACCCCTCCGCGGGGCGTCGAGGACGCCGACCACTTCCGGTTTGCCGCGCGGTAGGGGCCGTACATGTGCGGCCCGCCACATCCCCATAAAACACCCGCCGACGGGACACCACCCGGCCGGGCATGCCCGGCCCCTACCGCAGCACTATAGCATACAAAAACACCGCCGTTGACGGTTTGGCTCGTCAGCGGCGGTGCGGTTTATTTTATGCTGGAATCAGTAGTTCTTAGCCTCTTCCTCGCCGGTCATGACGCGGAGAGCGCCCTGGCAGAGGGCGAGCAACTCGTCCTCGCCGGGGTAGGTGGTGACAGGGGCGATCCAGCCGAGGTAGTCGGTCAGGGTCTTGGCGGTGAAGGGGTTGTAGGCAATGCCGCCGGTCAGGATGATCTGGTCAACTTTGCCGTGCAGGACAGCGGCCATAGCGCCGGCGTCCTTGGCGATCTGGTAGAAGAATGCTTCCCAGACCTGTTTTGCCAGCGCGTTGCCGGACTCGGCCATCTTGCCGACCTCACGGGCATCGTTCGTGTGCAGATAGCCGTTAAAGCCGCCGTTGCCGCAGATCTTCTTATAAACTTCCTTCTGGGTGTACTTACCGCTGAAGCACATCTTGACGAGGTCGCCGACGGGCACGGTGCCGCTGCGCTCGGGGCTGAAGCAGCCCTCGCCGTCTAGGATGTTGTTGACATCCACGACCTTGCCGTGGTCATGCGCACCGACGGAGACACCGCCGCCCATGTGGATAACGATGAGGTTCAGATCCTCGTAGCGCTTGCCGTTCTCCTTGGCAAAGCGGCGGGCGACGGCCTTCTGGTTCAGCGCGTGGAAGATGGAGCGGCGCGGCAGCTCCGGCATACCGGAAATGCGGGCCTTATCGGTCAGCTCGTCAACAACGACGGGGTCAACGATGTAGCTGGGCACGCCCAGGGAATCGCCGATCTCGCGGGCCAGAATACCGCCCAGGTTGGAGGCGTGCTGGCCCTGCACACCGGCCTTCAGGTCAGCCAGCAGGGCATCGTTGACGGCGTAGGTGCCGCCGGGGATGGGCTTGAGCAGGCCGCCGCGGCCCACGATGACGTTCAGGGTCTTGGGGTCGCAGTTTTTCTCCTTCAGGAAGTCCAGAATGATCTCCTTGCGGAAGTCCTTCTGGTCGATGACGCTGGCGTACTTGGCGATCTCCTCGGTAGGGTGGCGCAGCGTTTCTTCAAACAACAGGGTCTCGTCCTCGAACACGCCGACCTTGGTGGAGGTGGAACCGGGGTTGATGACCAGGGTTTTGATGGACATTAGTAACGTCTCCTTTTAAAATTCTTTGGCTTCCCCCCTGGGGGAAGCTGATGAGGGGCGGCCTTTCCATGATGGCCCGCAAACGGCCAGCCACAGTAGGTACAGCCCTCATCCGGCCTCGCTAAGCTCGGCCACCTTCCCCCGATGGGGAAGGCTTTTTACAATTACTGATCCAGCCCCGCTGCGACCACAGCGGCCAGTGCGATGGAGTTGACCTTCGTCTGGAAGGAATCGGAGCGGCTCGTCAGGATAGCGGGGACCTTGGTACCGGTCAGGATGCAGCCGTTCTTGCAGTCGGCAGTGTGGACCAGCGTCTTGTAGACGAGGTTGCCGGCCTGAATGTCGGGGAACAGCAGGATGTCCGCATGGCCTGCAGCCGGGCGGTCCTGGGCACCCTTGTGGTGGGCAGCCTCGGGATCAATGGCAATGTCCATCGAAAGGGGACCGTCAACGACACAGCCGGTGATCTTGCCCTCGGCGTTCATCTTGCGCAGCTCGTCGGCATCGACGGTGCAGGGCATCTTCGGGTTGACGACCTCAACGGCGGCCAGCGGCGCGACCTTGGGGCACTCGACGCCGCAGGCATGGGCAACGGCGACGGTGTTCTCGATGATATGTACCTTATCCTCCAGCGTCGGGTAGGTCATGAAGGCGACGTCGGTCAGGAACAGCAGCTGCTCAATGCCCTTGACCTCAAACACAGCCACATGAGACAGCGTGTTGCCGGTGCGCAGACCGACTTCCTTGTCCAGCACGCTCTTGAGGAAGGTCTTGGTGTCCAGCAGGCCCTTCATGTACATGTTGGCCACGCCGTCGTGGGCCAGCTTGACGGCCTTGAGGGAGGCCTGCACCTTGTCAGGCTCGTTGATGATCTCATAGTCGGAGAGGTCGATGTTCAGCTCGGCGGCGATCTTGCGGATGGCAGCCTCATCGCCGACCAGAATGGCGTCGGCAATGCCCTGCTTGTGGGCGGCGTCGACAGCCTCCAGAACAGCGTCATCCTCGGCGGCGGCCACGGCCAGCTTCTGCTTGCCGCAGGTCTTTACTTTCGCGATCAGGTCCTCAAAATTCATTTTACAGCACCTCGTTTTGCTTCTTTCCAAAGGCGGGGCCGCTCTCAAAAAAGCCCCGTATGTTAAAATAATAACACGTTATGCGCCGTGGGTCAAGAGGGGGAAGGGGAGCGCGGCATCAAAAAATATTTTTCGCCTTTTTTTCGCCTTTTCTGTGTCTGCCCATATTTAAATAGGTAGGAAATCCTCCTTTTTGCGAAATCCTGACTGAATTTTAATAAATTCGTCATTGACAAAACCTTAACAAGATGGTAAAACTATAGTAGCGGTTCGGGAAACACCGGCCCGCAGCGGCACCTTGCCGCCGTATTTCTGACCCAATGGAGAAGCCCCAAAGAGCCAGCGTCGGCGTCGGTGCCTTGCTTTACCCCTTATGTTGTTTATTTTTTAACAAGTAAGGCGCAAATCCAACCGGAAAGGTTCACCACCCATGCCCACCATCGCCATGTATCCTGGCAGCTTCGACCCCGTCACGAACGGGCATCTCGATATTATCAAGCGCTCCAGCCGTATGTTTGACAAGGTGATCGTCGCGGTGCTGGTCAACAGCGCCAAGACCCCGCTTTTTACGGTAGAGGAGCGCGTTGCCATGCTGCGGGAGTCCTGCAAGAACATCCCGAATGTCGAGATTGACTCCTTCAACGGGCTGACGGTCACCTTCGCCAAGCAGAAGGGCGCTACCGTCATGGTGCGCGGTCTGCGCGCGGTCACGGATTTCGAAAATGAAATTCAGCTGGCCCACACGAACTTCGCCATGATGCCCGAGATCGAGACGGTGTTCCTGGCCACGGCCATCAAGTGGAGTTATCTTTCCTCCACCATCGTGCGGGAGGCCGCCCACTACGGGCAGGATGTTTCCCGCTTTGTGCCCCGCAACGTTGAGCGTGCGCTCATCGCCAAGCGCGAGGCAGGGGAGCTGTAAAACCGCATTCAAGCCGCGTCTTCCGTCGGCCTGAAAATAAATTGTTACTCAATAGTCCATCCAAAGAGAGAATTTTTAGGAGGCTACTTATGAAAAAGATCGTCATCGCCAGCGCCTGCCGTACTGCCATTGGCAAGTTCGGCGGCACCCTCGCCAATGTCCCCGCCGCTGAGCTGGGCTCCATCGTCATCAAGGAGGCTCTGAACCGCGCCAACGTCAAGCCGGAGCAGGTCGACCATGTCTACATGGGCTGCGTCATCCAGGCCGGTCTGGGCCAGAACGTCGCTCGTCAGGCTTCCCTGAAGGCCGGCCTGCCCATCGAGACTCCCGCCGTCACCGTCAACGTCGTCTGCGGCTCCGGTCTGAACTGCGTCAACATGGCTGCCCAGATGATCGAGGCCGGCGATGCCGACATCGTCGTTGCAGGCGGCATGGAGAACATGGACATGGCTCCGTTCGCCATGATGAAGGGCCGCTACGGCTACCGCATGGGCTCCCCCATGGGCAAGAGCGAGCTGGTCGACACGATGGTCAACGACGCTCTGTGGGATGCCACCGGCTTCAACATGCACATGGGCATGACCGCCGAGAACGTCTGCACCAACGAGACCTACCAGAAGAAGTACGGCTACAACCCCATCAGCCGTGAGCAGCTGGACGAGTTTGCCTTCCATTCTCAGGAGAAGGCCGCCAAGGCTATTGCCGACGGCGCTTTCAAGGACGAGATCGTTCCCGTTGTCATCAAGGGCAAGAAGGGCGACACCGTGTTTGATACCGATGAAGGCCCCCGCATGAGCTCCATGGAGGTTCTGGGCAAGCTGAAGCCCTGCTTCAAGAAGGACGGCATCGTCACCGCTGCTAACTCCTCCGCCATCAACGACGGCGCTGCTGCTCTGGTCGTCATGAGTGAGGAGAAGGCCAAGGAGCTGGGCGTTGAGCCTCTGGCTACCTGGGTCGCCGGTGCTCTGGCCGGTGTTGAGCCCGAGGTCATGGGCCTGGGCCCCATCGCCGCCACCAAGAAGGTCATGGCCAAGACCGGCCTGACCGTGGACGACATGGATCTGATCGAGGCCAACGAGGCTTTCGCTGCTCAGTCTGTTGCCGTCGGCGAGGCTCTGCACTTCGACCAGAGCAAGCTGAACGTCAACGGCGGCGCTATTGCGCTGGGCCATCCCGTCGGCGCTTCCGGTGCCCGTATCCTCGTCACCCTGCTGTACGCCATGAAGCATCGCGGTGCGCATAAGGGCCTGGCTACCCTGTGCATCGGCGGCGGCATGGGCTGCGCCACCATCGTTGAAATGTAATTACCGGAGGAATACATAATGTCCTTTGTTACTACTGAACTGCAGGGCGCTGTGGCAGTCGTTACCATCGACCGTCCCAAGGCACTCAACGCCCTGAACCCCGAGGTTCTGGCGGATCTGAAGGCCGCCTTTGAAGCCATCGATCAGAACACCGTCCGCTGCGTCGTCCTGACCGGTGCCGGTGACAAGAGCTTCGTGGCCGGTGCCGACATTGGCTCTATGTCCACGATGACCAAGGCCGAGGGCGAGGCTTTCGGCAAGCTGGGCAACGACGTTTTCCTGATGATCGAGAGCTTCCCGCTGCCCGTCATCGCTGCTGTCAACGGCTTCGCGCTGGGCGGCGGCAATGAGCTGGCCATGAGCTGCGACATCCGCCTCTGCTCCGACAATGCCGTCTTTGGTCAGCCGGAAGTGGGCTTAGGCATCACCCCGGGCTTCGGCGGCACCCAGCGTCTGGCACGCCTTGTCGGCATGGGCATGGCCAAGCAGCTCGTATACTCTGCCCTGAACATCAAGGCAGATGAGGCCCTGCGCATTGGTCTGGTCAACGCCGTCTACACGCAGGAGGAGCTGATGCCCGCTGCGCTGAAGCTGGCCGGCAAGATCGCCAAGAATGCTCCCATTGCGGTCCGCAACTGCAAGAAGGCCATCAACGACGGCATCAGCCTGCCCATTGAGAAGGCCGTTGAGGTCGAGGAAAAGCTGTTCGGCGACTGCTTCGAGACCCACGACCAGGTCGAGGGCATGGGCTGCTTCCTGAGCCGCGAGAAACCGAAACCGAAGCCGGTTTTCACGAATAACTAAATTCAACTACAATCTTGTAGGGGCGGCGTCCCCGACGCCCCGCGGGCGGATGCGAGCACCCACCCCTACAACCCCGCAACAACAAAATTTGGAGGTACTTACTATGAAGGTAGGCGTTATTGGCGCTGGCACTATGGGCCAGGGCATTGCAAAGGCATTTGCACAGGTTGAGGGCTTCACCGTCGCTCTGTGCGACATCAAGCAGGAGTGGGCCGAGGGCGGCAAGAACAAGATCGCTGCCGGTTATGCCAAGCTCGTTGCCAAGGGCAAGCTGGACCAGGCTGAGGTTGACCGCCGCATGGCTGCCATCACCGCTGGCCTGAAAGAGGATCTGTGCGCTGACTGCGACCTGATCGTCGAGGCTGCTTTCGAGGATATGAAGGTCAAGCAGACCACCTTTGGCGAGCTGGACAAGATCTGCAAGCCCGAGTGCGTTTTCGCTTCCAACACTTCCTCTCTGTCCATCACCGAGATCGGCAAGGGTCTGAGCCGTCCTCTGGTCGGCATGCACTTCTTCAACCCCGCTGACCGCATGAAGCTCATCGAGGTCATCGCCGGTGTGAACACCCCCGCCGAGACCGTCGAGACCATCAAGAAAATCAGCACCGAGATTGGCAAGAGCCCGGTCCAGGTCAACGAGGCTGCCGGCTTCGTCGTCAACCGCATCCTGATCCCGATGATCAATGAGGCTGCCTTCATCAAGATGGAGGGCGTCTCCGACATCGCCGGTATCGACACCGCTATGAAGCTGGGTGCCAACCACCCGATGGGCCCCCTGGAGCTGGGCGACTTTGTTGGTCTGGACATCTGCCTGGCCATCATGGACGTTCTGTACAAGGAGACCGGCGACAGCAAGTACCGCGCCTGCCCGCTGATCCGTAAGATGGTCCGCGGCGGCAACCTGGGCTGCAAGACCGGCAAGGGCTTCTACGTTTACAACGCAGACCGCACCAAGACCCCTGTCGACGCCCTGTAATTCAGTAACTTACGCGCCTGGCGCGGTCAAAACCGTGCCGGGCCGCGTTTGTTTGGTCGGGCAGTATAGCCCGGCCCCAGTATATGGAGGTTTTATCAATGGATTTTACTCTGTCTAAACAGCAGCAAATGGTCCAGAAGATGTACAAGGAGTTTGCTGAAAACGAAGTCAAGCCCCTCGCCAAGAAGGTCGACGCGGAGGAGTACTTCCCCAAGGAGACCGTCGAGAAGATGGCTAAGCTGGGCATGATGGGCATCTACTTCCCGAAGTCCGTCGGCGGTGCAGGCGGCGACGTCCTGTCCTACGTCATGGCTGTCGAGGAGCTGTCCAAGGTCTGCGGCACCACCGGTGTTATCCTGTCCGCCCACACCTCTCTGTGCGCAGCTCCCATCTATGAGAACGGCACCCCCGAGCAGAAGGCCAAGTACCTGCCCAAGCTGTGCAGCGGCGAGTGGGTCGGCGCGTTCGGCCTGACCGAGCCCGGTGCCGGTACCGACGCTCAGGGCCAGCAGACCTTCGCCGTTGACGAGGGCGACCACTGGAAGCTGAACGGCTCCAAGATCTTCATCACGAACGCAGGCTTTGCCAATGTGTTCATCATCATTGCCGTCACCGGCTTTGTCACCGACAAGCGAGGCCGCAAGCAGAAGGAGATCAGCGCCTTCATCGTTGAGCGCACCGATCCCGGCTTCAAGGTCGGCAAGCCCGAGGACAAGATGGGCATCCGCGGTTCTTCCACCTGCGAGCTCATCATGGAGGACTGCATCATCCCGAAGGATCGTCTGCTGGGCGTGAAGGGCAAGGGCTTCCAGCTGGCCATGGCTACGCTGGACGGCGGCCGTATCGGCATCGCCTCCCAGGCTCTGGGCATTGCCGAGGGCGCCATCGACGAGACCGTCGCCTATGTCAAGGAGCGCAAGCAGTTTGGCCGCTCCATCGCACAGTTCCAGAACACCCAGTTCGAGCTGGCCGAGATGAAGGCCCGCGTTGACGCCGCCAAGTATCTGGTCTACGCAGCTGCCCAGAAGAAGCAGGCTGCCATGAACGGCCAGAAGGTCCGCTACAGCGTTGAGGCTGCCGAGGCCAAGCTCATTGCCGCCCGCACCGCCAGCGACGTGACCCGCCGCTGCCTGCAGCTGTTCGGCGGTTACGGCTACACCCGCGATTACCCCATCGAGCGCATGATGCGTGATGCCAAGATCACCGAGATCTATGAGGGCACCAGCGAAGTCCAGATGATGGTCATCGGCGGCGCGCTGCTGAAGTAAGGAGGACAGACGTAATGAAAGCAATCGTTTGTGTCAAACAGGTTCCCGATACGCAGGGCAAGGTCGCTGTCAAGGCTGACGGCACCATGGATCGCTCTGCCATGGCTACCATCACCAACCCCGACGACCTGAACGCCGTCGAGGCCGCCCTGCAGCTGAAGGACGAGACCGGCTGCGAGGTCGTCGTCGTCACCATGGGCCCGCCGCCGGCAGAGGGTATGCTGCGTGAGCTGATGGCCCGCGGCGCTGACCGCGGCGTGCTGGTCTCCGGCCGCGAGTTCGGCGGTTCCGATACCTTCGCTACCTCCCAGATCCTGGCCGCTGCCGTCAACAAGATTGGCGTCGGCCCCGAGGACATCGTTTTCTGTGGCCGTCAGGCCATCGACGGTGATACCGCTCAGGTCGGCCCCCAGATCGCCGAGAAGCTGCATCTGCCCCAGGTCACCTATGTCACCGACATTCAGAAGGACGGCAACAGCCTGACCGTCAAGCGTCAACTCGAGGACGGCTACATGGAGCTGAAGGTCCAGACTCCCTGCCTGCTGACCTGCATCAAGGAGCTGAACACCCCGCGTTACATGAGCGTTTCCGGTATCTTCGAGTGCTACGACAAGCCGCTTGAGGTCTTTGATTACAACGCTCTGAAGGACGATCCGCTCATCGAGACCGACACCATCGGTCTGAAGGGCTCCCCGACGAACGTTTACAAGTCCTTTGCTCCTCCGGTCAAGGGCGCCGGCATGAAGGTCGAGGACGCTGCCCAGCTGGTCGGCATCCTGAACGACAAGCACCTGATTTGAGGAAGGAGAAACGAACAATGGCTGAATTCAATGCAATGGACACCGCCGCCTTCAAGGGCGTGTGGGTATTCTGCGAGCAGCGCGAGGGCGAGATCCAGTCCATCAGCTATCAGCTGCTGAGCGAGGGCCGCAAGCTGGCCAATGACCTGGGCGTTGAGCTGGCAGGCGTTGTCATGGGCAGCGGCCTGGCCGAGGCTGACCTCAAGACGCTGGGCGGCTACGGCGCTGACCGCGTTTACAACATCGACAGCCCCCTGCTGAAGGACTACACCACCGATGGCTATGCCAAGGCGCTGTGCGACCTCATCATGGACAAGAAGCCCGAGATCATGCTGATCGGTGCGACCAACCTGGGCCGCGACCTCGGCCCCCGCTGCGCAGCCCGTCTGCACACCGGTCTGACCGCCGACTGCACCCATCTGGACGTCGATGTCGAGAAGTACAAGAACTTCCTGCGCACCACCTCCAACATTGATGTGGACAACACCAAGTTTGAGGAGAACACCAACCTGAAGATGACCCGCCCCGCTTTCGGCGGCCACCTGATGGCTACCATCATCTGCCCGCGCTTCCGCCCGCAGATGTCCACCGTCCGCCCCGGCGTCATGCAGATGCAGGCGTTCGACCAGGCCGGTGCTGACAAGGTCGTCGTCGAGAACGTCGCTCCTGCTCTGACCGCCGACGACATCCATGTTCAGGTGCTCGACATCAAGAAGAGCGCCGAGAAGCTCGTTGACCTGATCGGTGCCGACGTTGTCGTCGCCGTGGGCCGCGGCATCTCCGCTGACCCCGAGAAGGGCATCAAGCTGGCCGAGGAGCTGGCTGAGGCTCTGGGCGGTGTTGTCGGTGCTTCCCGCGCCGTCACCGATGAGGGCTGGCTGTCTGCCGACCATCAGGTCGGTCAGACCGGCAAGACCGTGCATCCCCGCATCTACGTTGCACTGGGCATCTCCGGTGCCATCCAGCACGTTGCCGGTATGCAGGATTCCGAGAACATCATCGCCATCAACAAGAACGAGAACGCCCCCATCTTCGATGTTGCCACCTACGGCATCGTCGGCGATCTGTACAAGGTCGTTCCCGAGCTGATCAAGGAGATCAAGGCTGCCAAGGCCTGATTCCGCCTGTAATCAACAAGAGCCGTGCCCCGCAAATACCGGGTGGTCGTAAAACAGTAAAATCAAAAAATGGTGAAAACCTTGTGTTTTCAAGGGGCGGCGTGACTTCGGTCACGCCGTTTCCTTTTTCATCAGCTCATTCAGCGGGATAAAGCCCAGCCCGTCGTACCTGATATGGATGTGCTGCACCCGTTTGCCGCTGGACTTGTCCGGTGCGTCCACATAGATGGCGGATATCAGCTCACGCAATGCATAGCCGTCCAGTTCTTCAATACCGACATACTTGTGCGCTTTCTGAATGAACTTTTCAATGTTTTCGTTCTGTCGTTCATGTACTTCGATCTCCTGCTGCAAGGTGATCGCTTCCGCTTCCAACTGCTTCTGCTCCACTTCATAAGTCTGGCTCAGCATATCATAGCGTTCATCTGTTAACCGCCCGCTGGCGTTGTCCTCGTAAATCTTGATGAACAGCCTTTTCAGCTCGGCAATGCGCCGCTCGTTGCTTTCCAGACGCTTTCTGCGGATGCGGATTTGCTCACAGCTTTCCACACGGAGCTGTTCCTCCATGATCGTGCGGAAATAATCCTCGTGCCGCAGGATATACCCCATAACCGCCTGAATGTGCTTGAGAACCAGCCGTTCCAATACCTTGACACGGATGAAATGTCCATTACACTTTTCTTTGCTTTTGCGGTGCAGGGAGCAGTCAAAAAAGTCCTGATCGAGATCGCCGTTGTTGGATGAACCGTACAGCATTTTGGAACCGCAGTCCGCACAGTAAACAAGTCCGGAGAAAATGCTGCTTCTTCCCGTGCGGGTCATCCGGTGACGCTGCTGGCGGATCTCCTGCACCTTTTCAAACACATCATCGTCAATAATGCGCTCGTGGGCATTGGGGAAAATCGCCTGCTTTTCAATGGGATTATCCCTTTGCTTCTTATCCCAGATAGAATTGGTGTAAGTCTTGAAGTTCACCGTGCAGCCTGTGTACTCCCGGCGTTCCAGAATCCTGACAACTGTGCTGTCACCCCAGCCATACGGGTCCTCCGGTTTCTTATTGGGGCTTTTGATCCCCTGCAAGGTTTTGTAGGCAGTCGGTGTCAATACTTTGTCCGCTTTCAGTTGGTTTGCAATCTGCTTTGGACCTCTGCCATCCATGCACATGGAGAAAATACGCCGCACCACATCGGCGGCAACAGGGTCGATCTTCCAGCGTCGGGGATTGTCCGGGTCTTTCAAATAGCCGTAGGGGACATTGGTTGTCAAAGGAACGCCGCGTTCACCCTTTGCCTTATTGACAGCGCGGATTTTGCGGCTGGTATCTCGCGCATAAAACTCGTTGCACCAGTTTTTGATGCCCGCAAAATCGTTATCGGTGCTGTTGGGATCAATGGTGTCGAAGTTGTCATTGATGGCAATATAGCGGACACCGTACTGCGGAAAGGTGAAATTGGTGTAAAGTCCTGTCAGAGCGGAATTTCTACCAAGACGGGATAGGTCTTTGGTGATACAGACAGCCACCCGTTCCGCTTCAATTTCCGCAAGCATCGCTTGAAAACCGGGGCGGTCATAGGTCACACCGCTCACACCATCATCCACAAAAAATGTGGGATTCGGGAAATGGTGCTCCCGTGCATACCGCAAAAGCATATCCTTCTGATGTTCAATGGACAAAGACTCTCCGGCTCGTTCATCCTCCTGCGAAAGACGGCAGTAGAGTGCTGTGATTTTGTTTGTTGCTCCGTTCATTTCTGAATCCTCCTTTGGTGGAGCAACTGTCAGTACAGGATTGGTTGCTTCTATTGTACCAAGAGACTCTGTATTTGTCATTCGGAATCCTCCATCTTTTCTGCAAACTTTTTGCTGGTAATGCGCTCCAGCTTGCGGACAAAGCTCTCTGTTCCCTCGTAGCTGCCCGTGACGGTGTAAACCGTGCCGTGAATGACCTCGGTGACGGTCAATTCGGGAACCCAGAAAGCGGACAGGTTTTTCGCGCAGAGATGCCCGTCCTCGTTAAAGTAGCAGTTGCGCCGGGGATGATCGGACGGTAAGGGCTGCGGTTTGAGATACGGGTCTGGATTGGAGAAGTAATATTCCGCTGGCTCGTCGTGATCTGCCTTTTCCCATTCCTCGATTTCTGCCAGCAGATCAGGGTCGATCTCGTGTTCAAATGGTTTGTTCTCGTTCATAAGTACCTCCTGATTTTCTATTCAAATTAGTGTTCAATTTCCTGCTTTTTCTGCCGCAGCTCGGTGTTCTGGCGTTCCTGTTCATGCTGCACCTCGTAGATGTTGTAATGGATTGCCCAGAGCTTTTTCGCGTCGGCATGGAGCGGCGAAAGTTCCGTCTGAATGTCCCTGTATTCCTGCTCCAACTGCTCGCGCTCCCTACGCCATGCGGTGATGGGCAGCTTGCCGTCTTTGAAGTACGGCTTTAATTTGCGCTCTGCCATGTAGAACGTCCGCAGCGTATCGTCATGCTCCGACTTATATTTCTGTCTGGATTTTTCAAAACGGATGCTTCTCAGCTTGTCCGCAACCGATTTTCCATCGACATAATACTGTGCCATGCGCAGCAGCTCATCCAGCTCCTTGATGCGGGATTGCTTTGCAGAAGCAGACTTTTTCAGCGTGCCGATCTTGTCCTGCATGGTGTGAAGCGTAGTTTCCAGATCGTCCACGGTGTAAAGATTTTTGGATTGCAGAAAACTGAACGCCTCGGCGTAACGCTGCAAGTTGGCGTTCTTCGCCTTATTGCTGTACGCGCTCTTGTTGCGATTGGCGCAATGCAGCGCCAGCAGATCATTCAGCATGGGCGGCTGTGGTCTGTCAAGCTCAGCTTTTACATCTTTCAGCCAGCCGATCAGCGCGGCGATTTTCTCCTTTGCCTCCCGCAGCATGGCGTTGGTTTTGCGAAGCCAGCGGTTGAAGTCGCCCTTGTCGGTGCGGATGCCCTTTGCCTCCATTGCCCGGACGGTGGGACCTTCGTGCTGGGTGGGAATCTGCTCCACGCCCTGACGGGCAAAGCTACGGTGATCAATGCGGCAATCCAAACCTTTTTCGGCAAACTTGGCGTTACACATCTCAGCCCATGCCCGCCGCCACGCTTCCAGCGTTTCGGGTTTGCCCCAGTCCGTCGTGGGAACGGCGTTGAACACATAATTGCCTGCCTCGTCCAGAACACGCTCGCCGTGTTCGTCCAGCACATATTCCCGCCGCTGCTTATTGCCCCACCTACCGTTCGGCTCAATGGGACGGATGGGACACATGACATGAAAATGCGGATTAGAAATGCCGCCGTCCTCCTTGTCCGGCTGATGCACGGCAAAGTCTGTCACCATGCCCCGGCTCACGAAATTGTCCAACAGAAATTGCCTTGCAAGGCTGATGTTCTCATCCATGGAAAACTCATTCTGCAAGGCAATGTCAAAGCTGTATGCAAGCTGGGATTTCTTGCCGCGCTCGGCTTTTTCCACGGCGTTCCAGAGCGTTTCGCGGTCTGCGTATTCTGGCGGGGCGTGTGACGGGAGCAGAATTTCAGAGCAGATCACGCCGCCTTTTCGGGTGTAGTCGCTGATCTCGCCGTAGTATTCGCTGTGCAGCTTTTCCCCTGCACGGTAGGCGGCAGCAGCCACGGCAGATTGTCCCGCACTGCGCTTGATCTGGGTTACATGGAAATGAAACAATGCGATACTTAGTCACCTCCCGTATGGTTGCTGACAGCATCCGTGAGCAGCCTTTGTGCGTCTGGCAGGGCGAAAACCCGTTCTGCAAAAGCGTAAAACGCGGTTTCGCTCAAATCTTTCGTCTGCGGTGCGACGCTCTCGATGGCTGCGCCACGGGTGATGAGCCGGTGCGCCCGCTTGCGGCGGTCGCCTTTTTCGTAGTAGGCAGCACGGTTTTCGAGCCGCTGGATTTTGTGCTGCTCCTGCGCAAGCTGACGCTCGACCTTTTCCTTTTTGGCTTGCAGCTTCTCAATTTCTTTTTCGTGCATGATTTCAACCTCCTGACTGATAGATGGATAGAAAAAGACCGCCTACGTTTTCGGTAGACGGTCTGACTCATGGTATGGGATTTTCAGACTTTGCGGCGGAAATGGTCTGCACCAGCAGACTATTTCCGCCGCAAAGCGCGCTGGGATAGACGCGCAAGCGTCGCAAGGGGTGCAGCCCCTTGTACGGAACAAAGTGACGCAAAACAGCCCGGACATTTGGCTGTCCGGGCTGTCTGCCTCGTAGAGCGCACATACTCCCGTCAGGGGAGTATAGAAGTGCGCCCTTTGTTCCAAAGGGATTTTTGACTTAATCAGCAATGTGCAAAATGCGTCTTACATATTCCTCATTGCCCAAAAAGTATTGCTCGATTAACTCCCAGCGCTCATCGTCATTCATGTCGGCAGAAAAGAATGCCGTGAGAAGTCGCTCGTTATTACGATGATGTTCTTGAATGCTTTGCAGCACACCATTGGTATATTTTCCGCTTGTTGCCAGCCGCTCAAGTTTTTCAGGATCGTTAATACGAATAAATACTTCTGCTTTTTCTCCGCCTCGGATTTCATAGGTTGCCAGCCCAAGCAATTCCATAAAACGCAGCAATGGCATGATCTCAATTTGCTTATTTTGAACCAACGGGTAAAATCGGAAGAACGAATTATCTTCTGTATTAACCTCGCACTGCCCAATTTGGTGAATAAAGAAGTTGGGAAGTCGCGCGTATGCGGCACTGCTGACAAAATATCCTGTCTCGTCCGCTCCGGGCATTTTCCTACTACGAAGAACTCGGACACGGCTTCGACTCTGGCTGTATACTGCATCCTCATTTACGCTTTCGGTGAATATGTCAAGCAGCATGCCTGCTTTGTCATGAGGAATCACTTTTTCACCAAGCATTTCAGCAAGTTCTGCTTCAAACTGCTTTTGAGAAAACTGCTTTATCTCGCCGTTTTTATACTTCTCAAATATTTGCGTAATTGCAGTAATAACAGTCTCTGCGCGCTGTGATACGGCAACATAGTCATCAGAGTAACGTATCTCTACTCTGACGCGCGGTGTAACAGTATAGTTTTTTCCACTCACGGAAATTCCCCGCTCAAAAAATTCCTTTTTGAACATGCCGAATGAGCGGTCTGGGTAACAATTTTCCCAAATCCCCGCCATATCTACAAGGAAGGTTTTTCCAGAACTGTATACTGTCATATCGGATGCACGGCTCTGATTCTTTGTAGGAACAGTGCGAGGTGCAATGCCTTGCTGGAATGTGCAGTATGATCCAAATAACTTCAAAAACTCATTTTCTATCTCGTGTGGAACATTGACATAGTTTTTTGAAAGCATTGCTTTGGGACGTACAATTAAAACGGGGAATGTGTATTTGTTGCTCAAGTCTTTTGAAAGAAGCAACAAGCCTGATTTTGTCCGATTTTCGACATCTTTTTCCTTAAAAAGGTACTCGAACGTTTCCGCCGAAATCAACAGATTCCGCCTTTTCTTTGCTCGTTGAATTGCACATATCTTTTTCAGCATTTCACGCAGCTGATACTGCCGCATTTCAGAAATTCCATTTAAGGATCGAACATATCGAAGATCACTGGGAAAGTAGTCAATATGAGCTACACCTTGAATCTCGGTATTGCGGGCGGCTCTTCCGATTTCCTGAACATAATCAGATAGTGTGCCGGTCGGGGCAAAGTGAATAACGTGTTTAATATCGCCAACATCGATACCCATGCCGAAGGCTTTGGTGCAGAACAGCCCCATAGCCGTTCCCGCCTTATAGTCTCGCTCCACCATCTTGCGTTCCGCCGAAGGTATTTGCCCGTGGTATCTCCGAATCTTCACATGGTCTGTGGCATTAACCAGATTATAAATCTGATCGACTTGACTCCGATAGGGAAAATAAGTAAGTACCTTCTCGCCTCTGGCAATATATTCACGCATTCTCTTCAACGTCAAATCCAGTTTGGCATTTTCGATTCGTCCCTCAACTTCAGCGGGGTTATGGCGTTGAATATCGAAAGAAATATTGCTCCGCTTTACATTCCCGAGATGGATAATAGTCTTTCCCAAACCGAGTTCGTGAATTGTATCATTTACAACATCGTCATCACCAGAATATACAGCCGTGGCTGTCAGACACAGTACAGGGAACGATAAGCCATCACGAGCCGTTTGTTTCAAGAAATCGCCAAGGAACCAATAATCTGAGCGAAAATCGCGTCCCCAGCTTGTGACAGTATGGGCTTCGTCAATGACAACCATACCTACTTGCCGACCGCCCAAAAACGATTGCAAATGAGTTGTCAATAACAGCTCAGGGGCAAGGTATAGCAAGGACTTTTTTCCTGCATGTATCTGGTCGATAACATCACTACGTTCCTCTATGCTCATGCTTGAGTTAATGCAGGCAGCAATAGAAATTCCTCGTTCACGTTGCAGTTGGTCAACCTGATCGTTCATAAGAGCTATCAGCGGGGATACGACAATCGTAACAAGATTGTACTTTTCGGCAAGATAAATCGCAGGAATCTGGAAAAGAATCGACTTTCCAGAACCAGTCGGTGCAGTTATAAATATATTGCTGAATATATCTCCATCTTGGGCAGCTTCACACTGATCTACGATTTCAGCGATAATTTGCCCCTGGGTTATTATTTCTGTTTCCTGTGAACGGTCAGGATCTTTGTAAAAGAGTAATGGTCGAAATTGAGCCGCATTGCCCCAGTACTTTTGAAGCACATGAACAAATTGGCTATCATTATACTCTATTTTTTCTTGATACAGCTCAAGCTCATCGAGAAATACTTCCAAATTAAACAGATTTGCCGCAATAAAAATTGCGCTGGTTCGAGCAGAAAGGCTATCTCCGCTTTGTAAGAAAAGCGCAGATGAAAACACACCATTGGTCATATTAAGACAGTACTCCCAATCTTCTATGCTACCAACTTCAATATGCTTGATGTCATCTGTAAGCGGTTCTTTCTCTACCACACAGCCTTGCCAAAATGGAACGATTTCAATGCGTTCGTCATCGAGAGTAGCAGGTAAGAGTAACGCTTTTTCCTCCTTCAGCAGCTTGACATCTCCGTACATTTGAACGAGTTGGACCAAGGGACTCCCAGCAGGAGGTTCATGCTCGGTCTGCCAATAATCAAAAAGCTTTTCAGCATAACTGTATGGGAAATAGCAGGGAACCCACGGTGAAAGGATATTATTTTCTATGACTACAATATTATCGATCTTCATACGGGGAAGGAGTTGTCTAATCGCCAAAAGCTCCTCATAAAAGCCCACCAGCGGTTTTGTTGCGTTTTTGATAGATGCTGCAAGATCGAGCCATCTATCATCTATTGCTTCCAAATCAAGGAACCCATCGTGCAACAGAGAGGCATCATCTAACAATGAATTGGGATGTGTAATCAAAAACCGAATCTGTTCCAATCCAAATCCTTTGAAGAATATCAAAGTATGCCCCGTGAACTCGGAAATCAGTTCTTCAACGCGATTAGAAAAATACTGTCCGATGGTTGAAGTAGACATTGTGATGCCCTCTCTTTCTATCCATGCTAAATTTCAGACTTAGCATGGGGCAATTTAATGCTTTAATTATATCGCAAATTCGCCTAATTTGCAATTATTGCTGGTCGTATTTTCGTCTTTTCTGCCATACAATGTCGTACCCCAGCGCGTCTGCCAGCTCTACCGCCTCGCCGTAGCGAAGCGAACCGCGCTTGAGCTTGCCGGAGAGATTGGGAACGCTGCGGCTCCAGCCGTATTCATCGGAGAGGTAGTCCACCACCTCGGTCATGGTCATGCCGGTGCGGACGATGTAGGACTTGATCTCATTGCGATAGGTTTCAGATTTTCTCATATTCAAACTTTCCTCCTGTTTTTTCGATACGCTCTATGGTAAAATAGGTTTGTCAAATCGTGACACCCGTTCGCCATAGGGCGCTGGTTTTTGATGCACGGCTTTTTGCCGGAAATGCTGCCGATGATGCGTTGGTCACAGGCGGCACCTTCCGCTTTTGCCGTTTGGTGTGTCTTTGCGTGAAGCGGCGAAATGTCAAACCAGACAGCAAACGCCATTCGCTGTTGGATAGCGCTCTGTTCCATGCAGATAACCGCACAGAGCAGAAAACTATTTCGCCGTTTTCACTTGCTTTGATTTTGACTTTCGATTTTGCCGCTCTT